>Ga0187844_10000003_pt1 | contig 147791 bp, 168 predicted proteins | sample SpaLakP09_SKY_50_FD_134517 | JGI IMG/M metagenome (GOLD analysis project Ga0187844, IMG submission 134517) | Oligotrophic lake water microbial communities from Sparkling Lake, Wisconsin, USA - SP09_SKY_50 | ecosystem: Environmental > Aquatic > Freshwater > Lake | place: USA: Sparkling Lake...
AATATCTCACTTGTGCATACACCAGCCAATGATGGTACCAACGCATTCATTCAATTGGGTGAATTCACTACTGGCAGTACCACTGCATCTGCATTCTCTGGATTCCGATTGGAATACAATGAAGCAACAAATTCATTATCTTTGAGTAGTTTGTTTGGATCCACAATCAACAACACATTGACCATAGATGTTTCTGGCAATGTGACAGTACAGAACAGTATCTCTGCAGGTGGATCCATCAGTGCTAGTAATTTTGCAGGCTATACCCCATACACAGTCACATTCACACCATTCACCTCAGGCGGTGTTGGCACTGGTCCAGGTGGCACTCTGTTTTTCCCTGCTGCACTGTCTGGTACCATACCCAGCAGTGAATTGTCAACCAGATTCATAAACAATCGAGGAGCAATTGATGGTGTGTTATTTTTTGCCAATGATGGAGCAGCGAACACAAAACAATACACACTGGAATTTGCAAAAGATGCTGCGTTCACTTCACAAAAAACATCCATATATCTCAAAGCTACTGGTGAAACACCCAATTCAATCATGAGGCCTGTGAATGGTTCTTTTGCCAATGGTCGCATTGTAATGCCCAGTGCAAATGCTACTCAACCATGGGGCGCCAGTGGCCAATTGATTGCATACCCATATGCAACAGGTGACTCCATATACTACAGAATTGGCTTTGCGTATCCAACTGCATTTGAAAATATGGGATTGTCTGCAGGTTACATCAGAATTATTCCTTAACTCTTGAATTACGCACTGCTCAGGTTATCATGGAGCGGTGAAGCATTTTATAACTTGGCATGCATTTGATGGTTATGTGCAGGAGCTTGCACAACACATCAAACAAAGCATGGACACTGATCTGCACGACATAGTGGGTGTGTCTCGAGGTGGGTTGGTGCTGGCTGCAGCACTCAGTTATGCCTTGAACATAAAAAATGTGCATAGTGTTGGCATAAGAAGTTACACTACCAACAATGATCAGCAAGATATTCAAGTGTACCAGCACCTGAATCTTGGCGATTTGAGACATCATGTGCTGGTTGTGGATGATGTTTCTGACACAGGCAACACATTCCTGCATCTGCAAAAACTACTCATCAACAAACAAGTCACCACTGCAAGCTTGGCCACAAAGTGCGACACCAAGTTGGTACCAGACCACAGTGCATTGCAGCTGGATTCCAGTATTTGGATTGTATTTCCTTGGGATAAATAGTTGATCATGAAGCACATAAGAATGCTTGACGTGGGTGGAGATTCCGTTACAATAGATTAAATATTAATGAAACAAATTCACTTGTTGACTTTATCTTTTTAAGTTAAAAAGTTTCAAACCGTTTATGCAAATAACAACCAAAATAAAGAAGCTAGGTGCTATGTTGATGTGCTTGCTGGTAACATCTGTTACCATCAGCTACACCTCATACAAACAAAAACAAAAGCTGTGCATCAAAGATATACAGACAGAGCTAAAGACAGCCACCCCATTGGCTGAGAAACAGATGGCCACGGCCATCAATGTTGCAAATGATGGCATCCGATACAAGAATGAGTTTATCCCCAAGACAAACAGCTTTCGGGTGTTAACAGTGCGACTCACAGTGTATTGGGCCAAAGGCGGCAACACTGATAGCAACAGCAGAAAGTGCTTGAGCTCCACAGGCTACACCTTGAAACAAGGTGACTCCATTGCCGTGGATCCAAAGATTATACCATATAATAAAGATGTGATCATACCCAATGTTGGATTGGTTAAAGCAGTGGATACCGGCACAGATGTAGTTGGAAAGAAAGCATCTGGTGGTAGAATGCCTGTTATAGATGTATTTTTCATGCATAAAGAAGATGCAGAACGTTTTGCAAATAACTACCCAAAAGTGGTTAAGGTAGCTGTTCTCAATTAAATATATGCATGCATGCAGAGATTAAGCAACAGTTGTTTGGTGGTGAGGTATCAGACTACTACCAAGCAGTAGACCCCAAGAGCATCAAACAAGACAATGCAGAGCTCGCTGACATCTATGCCAGCGTAAGCAATAAACGCATTGTTGCGGAAGGTGCAGATCTGCCACCTCCGCCTCCTGCCATTGTGCAGAAAGCGGCTAACAATTCACTGAGCTACCAAGAGATTTATGATATCATCAAAGATCATGAAGGTTACAGGCCTCAAGTGTACAAAGATTCAGTTGGCAAGCCCACCATTGGCATTGGATTCAATTTGACTCGATCCGATGCACGTGCACTCATCAAACAAGTGGGTGCTGATTATGACCAGGTATTAACAGGCAAACAATTATTGAATGACAAGCAAATCAATACACTGTTTGAATTGTCTTTGCGAACTGCATACAAAGATGCAGAAAAATTCATACCTGACTTGTTCAATCAGCCCAGGAATGTGAAACTGGCATTGATTGACCTGGCTTTCAATCTGGGATATGACCGGTTAAGCAAATTCAAGAACACAAAAGCACATTTGATTGCAGGGGACTACAACAAAGCAGCAAATGAATTGATGAACAGCAAATGGGCAGGTCAGGTGAAACGCAGAGCGCAAAACTTGGCTAAGCTGCTGGTAACTGCTTAACTTTTTTTCTTTTGCGAATTGTATCCTTGGGAAATTTTAATATGGCTGTTTTGTCAGTGGCAGGAAACGTTTTACTCACATCCACTTGTGTGGTGCCCATGCTGGGACCTCTGGTTGCATGCACAGTAGGATAATACAAGGTGTTGCTCTCGTGATACACCAACACTGCGTCAACTAGCTTGTCAAACTTACTTGGTTGCATTCTTTAGTTGCTCCACCTCTTGTTTGAGCTCCTTGATACAATTGATGAGCAGCGGGATGATCTTATCATAATTAACACCCAAGTAACCATCTGTTCTCAATGAGGTGGCTTCAGGTATTACTTTCTGCACATCCTGTGCAATGACTCCTACATCATGTGTGCTGTCTTTCTTCCAATCAAACTCCACACCTCGCAGTGTGTCAATCTTTGCAAGTGAATTCTCTATTTCTTTGATGTTAGTTTTTGCGCGTTCATCTGATGTGTAGAAAGCAATGATGTCTCCTTGCACTCTCAACAATTGTGACACATCACAATTGCCTACAATTGTCGTGTCGCGCTTCAATGTAATGCTGGTTGGTGCTGTTACATCAATGATGTCTGTGTCGTATCCGATGTTAATGGTAGAGGGTACACCCAAGGTGATGGATCCTGTGATGCCATTTGTGGCATTAATTACACCAATGCCACCACCAGATGATACTATTGTTGAGAAATCGATGGGCCCGAGCACCCCACTGTACCTGCCAAGCACTTGTCCATTGCCAATAAAGATCTGTTCAATGGGTGCATCAAAATTGTTGGTGTTTCCCAGAATTGTGAATGGTGAGATTGATCCTAAATAACTGATGGGCACTGATCCTGGCTTCAATCTCACTTGATTGTTGTTGATGTCAATGGTGGTGTTGTCTGGATTGACTTGTATGCTTGTGCCTGCACCACCCACCAACCCACTGCCCACATTGCTTGAATTGATGTGTATGGGCATGATGCCAAATTGCTTGACCTGCAATGCAGAGGATGTGTTGAATTCCACTGTGCTGTTATCAACTTTGATCACAAAATCTATTTCAGCCCAATTGCTCTGTGTCTGCCCAGTGCCACCTGTCAAGAAGTACATGAGATTACTGTCATCATCATACAGAAAATCACCTATCTCGGCACCTGAAAGCAAGTTAAAATTCAGAGTAGTAAAATTTCTTATGCCATAATTTCTTGCGCCCACTGCAATGCCACCATTGGTTGAACCATCTCCTATGTACAACCGCTGTGTATCTGTGTACCAACCAGGCTCACCTGCATTCAAAATCACAGTTTTGCCTGTTTGTCTGAGTCCTCGTCTAAACACCAGCTTTGTTATTTGATTGGCCATATAGTGTTATTTATCTTAATCCCAACTTAGCAATTTGCATAATAATATTTATCATGTATTATTGATATTACATGAAAACTATACCTATTACTTGTGTTATATCTGGCAAAAAGAATTTGTTCAACATGGAGTACTACAATAGCAAAGCGGCAAAGTTCAATGGCAAAGACAATCTTGTCAAGTATTACATCACTTCAGAGGTGAAGAGGTTGGCAGAAAAAGGGTTAAATGTTGCAGAAATTCGTAAGATTGTAGGTTCTTCTTCAGATGTAACTGTGGATGCAGCTTATTACAACGACATTAAGAAACATAATAATGTTGAGAATAGATTAAATAATTTTGTACCGCTTTCGGTGTTTTCATGCTTTGAAACAGACAAAGAGGTAACAAAATTTTTGAGCTTAATATGACCAACATAACCAGAGTTAAACAATACCTTGCTGTGCTCGACAGTGCTACCAAACTGGCCATCATTGATGCAGAGAGCGGCATAAAAATAAACTACATTAATGTTGGTTACAACATTGTGAACGGTCCCATCATCACCGGTGACAGGTGCACCATCATCATGCAGAAGACCAGTGGCACGAAGTTTGGCAGAATTTATCGACTGCCCTCAGGCGCGCTGCAAAATCAATTTCAAATCTAGTAAGCAAGTTATTCTTTTTTCATCAAAATTGCCTAGATAACTTGTTGATAAATTTTATTTGCACCTATAATGATGGTATGGTAAATGTACTTGACAGCGCAAGCAAAGCTTTAACGCTTGATAAGTTTGTTGCGTTAAATGAAATGGACACAAGCTGTCTGTTTTATGGCACTGTGCTTCGCAGTGAATTTGATGTGGAGCGCATTGGCATTAACAAAAAATTTCACCCACAACGATTTTATGCCATTGAGAAAAATAATAAAAATTATGGCATAATCTACTTGTATGGTTCTTTCTTGCAACCCAAGAGCAAGTACAAAGACCTTACTACAAATTTAGATTCTTTTTATCATTTGCCTCAAACACACACAGAAACAAATTACAAGAAAATACTTTCTATTTATGGCTTGAGCTGCAATGAAACATATCGATACTTTTCACAAGGTGTCTACCCCATTGATTCTGCATGCAGAACTGAAGTGTTTAGTAATAAGATTAATTTTAATGAGTATTTCAAGGGCAACACTGAATACCCTTTCTTCTTAACTATTGTGTCACCTATTATTTTTTATTTTTCAAATGCAGGACAGAATATTCTGGATTTTAAAAATTATTTGCAGTCCAATACCAAGCTATAGACTTGTATACATTAAATATTCTATTACATGAAAGTGGTCAAACGTGATGGCTCTGTTGCTAAATTTAATATTGAAAAAATCAATAAAATAATTAGTTGGGCAGTAGATGGCATACAGGATGTGAGCTTCTCTGAAGTTGAAATTAATGCAAAATTAAATTTAGTGGAGCACATAACTACAAAAGAGATACACAAAGTATTGATTGAGTCTGCTGCTAATTTAATTTCCCTTGACAAACCCAACTACCAATATGTTGCTGGTAGACTCTTGAATTATCAATTGAGAAAAGATGTTTGGGGTGGCAAGCATGCACCCAGATTGATTGATGTGATTAAAGGGGGTATCAAGACGCAAATCTATGATGCAGTTATTATGGAGAAATACTCTGCTGAAGAGTTGAATAAAATTGGAGAACACATTGATCACGACAGAGATTTTATTTTTACATATGCAGGCATCAGACAACTTTGTGACAAGTACCTCATCAAGAATCGAGTGACTGATGTGATCTATGAGACACCGCAATTTGCTTATGCGCTCATTGCAGCTTATTCTTTTATTAATTATCCCAAAGATGTGCGCCTGGAATATGTGAAGCGTTTTTACAACGCAATTTCCAGACACAAGATAAATTTACCCACCCCCATCATGGCAGGCATGCGTACCACTTCGCGTAATTATGCCAGTTGCTGCTTGATTGGTGTGGATGATAACAAGGAATCTATTACTGCATCTGGCACTGCAATTTCTATTGCTACTGCCAGTCGCTGTGGCATAGGCATAGACATATCCAGAATACGTGGCATTGGTGCACCGGTTCGCAATGGTGAAGTGCTGCACACTGGTGTGATACCGTTTTTAAAAATTTATGAAGCGTCTGTCAAGGCATGGCAACAGAACGGACTTCGTGGCGGGTCTGCCACCACAAACATACAATGGTGGCATTACGAAATAGAAGATATTGTTGTTCTCAAGAACAACGCAGGGACTGATGATAACAGGGTGAGAAAACTTGATTATACAGTAGGCATGTCCAAGCTATTCTACGACAGGGTCATTAGCAATGACAGTATCACACTGTTCAGTCCTCATGAAGTGCCACATCTGTTTGAAGCATGGGGCACACCCAGGTTTGATAAGGTGTATGCAGAATGTGAGAGTGATAAACAGATAAAGATGAAGAAAAGTATTTCTGCACGCAAACTGTTCTCTCTCATAGTCAAGGAGCGAGTAGAAACAGGCAGAATATATATTCTCAATATTGACAGTGCCAACACACATGGGGCATGGCTGGACAAGGTGACCATGAGCAATTTGTGCACAGAAGTGATACAACCTACCATTCCTTTGAAAGATTTCAATGACCCGGAAGCAGAAATTGGCATGTGCATTTTATCAGCAATCAATATGCTTGAAATTCGAGATTGGAAAGATCTGGAAAAAACATGTGATTTGGTAGTTCGCTTCTTGGATGAAGTGATTGATGTGCAAGACTATTTCAACAAAGCAGCTGAGAATTTTGCTAAGAAGCGCAGAAGCCTGGGCATTGGCATCACCAACCTGGCTGCATTTTTTGCAAAGAACGAAGTATCATACAACTCAAAAGCTGCATTGGTGTTGATTGATGAATGGATGGAACACTTTCAATACTACCTGCTAGCATCCAGCGTGAATCTGGCCAAAGAAAAAGGTCGGTGTGAAAAGTTTGACCGCACAAAATACTCACAAGGCATTCTGCCAATTGACACATACAAGAGCAAGGTTAATGACCTTGTGAAGCGCAAGCTAACTCTTGATTGGGATGACCTTAGAGCAGAGATCACCAAGCATGGTCTGAGACATTCTACTTTATCAAGCTGCATGCCATGTGAGTCAAGTTCTGTTATTCAATCTTCAACAAATGGTGTTGAACCAGTGAGATCATTGATGACATACAAAACATCAAAAATGGGCAAGTTGCCGGTGCTTGTACCCAACCCCAGCAAATATGGTAATCACTATGAATTGGCTTATGGCTTCCAGGACAACACTGGCATTATTAATGTCAATGCTGTTGTTCAGAAATATATCGACATGGCCATCTCAACTAACCTGTACTATAACTACAAACACTATGCAGACAACATATTGCCGGACAGTAAGGTGATGAAAGAATTGATGTATGCATACAGTGTGGGTCTCATCAGTCTGTACTACAATAACACAGATGACGGCGACAAAGAACAATCTCTGGATCAAAAAGAAGACAGAGATTGCTCCAGCGGTGCATGCAAATTGTAGATTAAATATATAGAGAGTATATTATATGAATATGAACATGGATGATATTATCAAACAAGCGAGCCACGATGAACCGAGAAATGTTAGTTTTTTTCTGCAAGCGCTTGACGTCTTAAAATCAAAAAACAAAGAGATGTACACTATGGTAGAATTGGGATGTTCAGAAGCACATTATTCTGCAATCTTTAATGAAAAGTTTGATCATCAATGTAAAAATATTATGGTAGAACCAATTATAGAGGTGTGGCAGAAGTTTGGGCAAAATTATTTTCAAGATAAAAAAGATGCATATTTCTATAATAACTATCTCTGTGACCTTGTGTGGGCTGGTTGGGGTGGACCAGATGTACCTTTTGTTGTGGATCTAAAATCAAAAATTAATAAAATTAATTTTAATCAACTATTGGCAGAATCAAATACTACTTTTATAGATATGCTTCATATGGATCTGCAGGGTGCAGAATATTATGTATTAAAAGAAATTATTGAAAATCAATTGATTAAAAAAACTAATTATGTGTTTATTATGACACATAATTTTGCTGATATAAATTATGATTCATATTTGAAATTATTATCTGATAACAATTTAAATGATAATATTGTATTTGCAGATTCTTCATATATAGAAAATGGCGATGGTCTTATAATCTTAAGAATTGAGAATTCATGAAGACTGTGCTCAATCTTAAGAATGTAGATTATACCAAACAACCATTGTTCTTTGGTGAAGATCTCAATTTGCAGCGTTATGACAGATTCAAGTATCCCATATTTTTTGAATTGTTTAAAAAGCAAGAAGAATTTTTCTGGTGGCCACATGAAATAAGTCTGCAAAAAGATAGAAACGATTACAAGGAGCTTACCAAAGAAGAGCGCTTTGTTTTTGATACCAATTTGCGGTTTCAAACATTGGGGGACAGCATGTTGTCCAGATCAATTCATTCTTTGAGAGAGCATGTAACTAATCCCGAGCTTGAGATTTGCATGAACACCTGGGCAAGGTTTGAAGGCATTCACAGCTATTCATATTCATACCTGCTCAACAATGTGCACCCAGATGCATCTGGCTTCTTTGATAGCATCATGGAGGACAAGGAAATAGTGGGCAGAGCTGAATTTATCAGAGGGCGGTTTGATAAAATCTTGGGCAGCGATGACAAGAAGGACTTGAAAGAGAAAGTGTTTGACTGCATATTGTCTATTAACTGCATGGAAGGTTTGATATTCTATGTGTCTTTTGCATGCTCTTTTTACTTTGGGTACAGAGGCAAAATGGAAGGCAATTCTAAGATCATTAAATTTATTCAAAGGGATGAAGCGTTGCATTTTGCAATCACTCAAAATTTAATCAAGACTCTGCGTGATGATGATAGGGAAGGTTTTTCCACTCTGGTCAAGAAGAGCGAAGACAAGATATATGCATTTTATGAACAAGCTGCCAAGAATGAAATTGAATGGGCCCAATACTTGTTCAGCAAAGGGTCGTTGCTTGGCTTGAACGCTGATGTGCTGGGTGGTTATTCACGGTGGTTGTGCGACACAAGACTGCGGTCTTTGGGGTACAAGAAAATCTTTAATGAGAAAAGCAATCCCATTGCAGGGTGGCTAGACAGCTACCTGGACAGTAGCAAGGTGCAAGTTGCTCCTCAGGAAACTGAAATTAGTGCATACAAGATAGGCGCGCGGGATACTAGTCTATCTGAAGACACATTCGAAGACATCAAGCTATAATGTTTAATAATTTTTTTCTTGAGACGTTGTCTGAGGAGGAGTACAGCATACTGTACCTCATAGCTTATAATGCCATTGTTCGCGTTTGTGATTATGAACCTGGACCAGAGGTGGTTCCTATGCTGAGAGTTGATGTGACGCTGAAGCAGATTGACAAGCTCAAGAAGAAGGCAACTGAGAGTGGATTGCCTGTCTTAGAATCATTAACAAAAAGAATTCAGGAGTATAGCGCTTAGTATAAATATAATCATGATTAGCATTGTATCACCGCTTCTAAGAATCCAAAATCAGATTCGAATCTGCCACTGGCAAACAACAAGTTATGCTGAGCACAAAGCATTTGGCAAAGCATATGAACATTTAGATGGACTGATTGATAGCTTCATTGAAGCTTTTTTTGGCAAATATGGCAGGAATAAGGCCAGGTTGTCTTATAACATTGAATTGAAGAATTATGAGGGTGACTTCAGCTTGTTCATGCAAGATGGCATCGATTTCTTGAAAAATTTAAATTCTGAACTCACTGCACAAGAAGATTCAGAACTGCTCAACATTCGAGATGAGATGTTGCAGGAGCTGTACACTCTCAAGTATCTGCTCACTCTCAAGTAATTATCAATCAACAGCCTGAGGTCAGATTCGAACTGACGCGCCCTTGCGGGACAGGTTTACAAAACCTGTGCAATCGGCCACTATGCGACTCAGGCATGTGTAAGACACCACTACTTATCACCAATTGTTAATAATACATGTCTATATGGTATATTTAAAATTGTTAAATAAATAACTGAGTCTTAAGTGGGTAGGTGGCAGAGCTGGTCTATTGCATCTGACTTGAAATCAGAAGTACCAGCAATGGTACCGTGGGTTCGAATCCTACCCTGCCCGCGTTAGATGTTATTTCTTTGCTTTTGGATCTTCAGGTGCAATCCGCAACTCACCAATTTGCTTGAAATTTAATTCTCTGCCATCTGCACCACAAACAGCTTGGCCATCCACATAACCAATCATTCTGTTGCCTTGTCTAACTGGGGTGACTCTTTTGTCTCCCAAGTATCGATATCGGTGAATACAATTCTTAAAACCTGTTCTTGATGCTGCCATGTCCATAGTTATATAATTTCAAACAATAGTCCACTATTGAATCATATAAATAAAGACAGGTGATTAAAAAAATTAATAATTTTGAAATTGAAGTTAATGAATTAACTGCAGATACACGGGGCTTAAAGTATATTCCTCAGATCAAAGATATGGACAATGATGCAGATCAATTTGCATTAAATTTGGGTTGTAAGTGTACTGCAGAAGTATCATCTAATAATTACTCTTTAATGGAAGAGTTAGCTAAAAAATATACAAAAGATGGTGTTGTTGAGATTGGTGTTAACAGAAATGGTGCGGGTTCATTTACATGGGCACTTTTAAATAATAAACCCAAAACAACAATCTATTTGGGCATAGATATAGATGATAAAAGCAGTATAAACGATAGGGGAAACAGTGTTTATACAATACAAGCTAATTCGTTTGATCATGAAAATATTCGTAAATATATGAAGCAAATAGGATTAAGTAAAATCTCTCTTCTGTTCATTGACGGGTGGCACTCGGTAAATGCAGTAATTAATGACTGGAAGTATTCAGATTTGCTAGCAGAAGATGGTATAGTTGTTTTTCATGATACGAATTTTCACCCCGGTCCTACTATTTTTCTCGACGCCATAGATAATTCTATTTTTAAGGTTGAAAGGTATTTTGCAGATCAACTTGACGATTGTGGTATGGGTGTAGCATACCGCATATAATAACAAATTAAACTCACAGGTGTTGATTATTTGTAAGTATACTTATAATAAATAGTTCTTCTGCAACGATTGTTCGATGGGGGATTAGCTCATTTGGTAGAGCGGTAGCTTTGCAAGCTATAGGTGACCGGTTCGATCCCGGTATCCTCCAAATTACTCAGTTATCCAGACTAAGTAATTATATGTTCAAGCAGCGCAATTGTGTCACTGTAAAAGCCATATTATACATAGGCATTGCATCATTAACCACGCTCATGTCAGACATGAGTGACTTTAAATCGTTTTCTGAAATTAATCCTGTCAAAGCCGCTTTAATAGCCGTTAATTTCTTATTGCAAGGCATGATTGCCTGGAGAGCATTCTTGGATCAATCAGTTGGGCGAGCTCGCATTGATGCAGCCATGCAGAAAAAACAAGAGAAACAATTGGAACTAATAGTGGAAGGTCCTAAGTAATTACATGAAATACATCTTGTTTGCTGCACTTGCTCCACTGTTTGTTGTAGGTTGTGCCACCACCAGTTCCAATGGTAAAATTGATGCAGCTCAAACTGTTGAAAATGCATTACCATACATTGCACCTGCTGTCACCCTGACTTGCACAATTGTTCTGAACCAAGCTTTGGATGAGAATGATCGCATTGAAAAAGCAAAAATGATCAACAACGTTGCCACCATTGTCGAGGGGCTAACGCGTGGTGCAACACCCACACCAGACCAACTGCAGAAAGCACTCACAGATTATCTGCCAGTGGAAAAAACTCATTGGGCGAAATATGTTGTGGCTTTGAAAGATTTATATGCCACTCAGTTCAACAGAGTAAATGGTGACGCTAAACTTGCAGTTGTTGTGCTCAATGCAATCGCTAAAGGTTGCAAGGATGCAACTGAAGGCTACGTCAATAACTAATGCCAACTGGCATCATACAGGCTTTGTTGAGTGCTGTTGCAGGTATTTTCGGTGCAATTAACAATGTGTTTGGTGCGAAGAATACCAAAGATATGAAGGATCGGCAACTGCAACAAAAAGAGATTGATTTTGAGAGTGGCATTGAAAGTGCTATTAAGGAGAAAAATGTTAAGAAAATTCGCGATATTCTTTCTGAGTAGTTTTTTATTTTGCTCGTGTACAACAGTTACACCTGACAAAGTAACAGATGAAATAGCCTCTTATGATGCAACAACACCTTCAGGGTATGATGTACAGAATTCTGGCTTCATTGGCTTTACGGATGATGGGCGGGGTCTTATTACTCAGTTTGGTCTGCTCCGGTACAACACCCTCATCAAAGCGTACAAGATAAGATTCAAGTCCTTCAAAGGTGTGGAACTAAACGAAAATGATGGTATAACAGAATACACCGATAAACGCAGCAACAAGCTTTATATCATAGATCAACAGCATTTGGTGTATTACGCTGTTCTCAATGGCTGGCGCAAAGATGGTAAAGAGCCTGATTCCATTTGGGATAAGACCAAGGACCTTGTCAAATGAAGACAGACTTAAGCATTATAGATGAAAGAAGTGCAAAAAATGTTGCAACTCTGCATCCCAAAGTACAAGAAATTTTTCGAAACTGGATAGCAGAAAGTCAAATATTGGCCAAAGCTCATGGCTATGAATATAAGGCCATTTCTGGAAATCGAACATGGGATGAGCAGGGTAAGATTTATGCACAAGGAAGAACATCACCCGGTAAGATTGTGACAAATGCAAAACCCGGGTACAGCAATCATAATTATGGCATTGCGGTTGATATGGGAGTCTTCAAAGATGGTAAGTACCTGGATGCATCAAAGCCAACAGAAGCGCAAACCTTTCACAATAAAGCTGCAATTATTGCAGAAAAATATAATATTGAATGGGGCGGTAGTTGGAAATCTTTTAAGGACTACCCACATTTTGAATATAAAACAGGCAAGACATTGAGTCAATTGAGACAGCTAGTAGCTGAAGGCAAAGATATTCTATCTTAGAGTGCTTGCATACAGTAAGATTGCCTATATACTAATATTGTTCTTTAACAACGATGGGGGTGAATGGAATCGATTGAACAGTGGGGCTCCTGAGTGCAAGTACCGGGGCATGCCGGTTTATCAATAGCAAATCAAATCAAATGCCGAAGACACATTCGACATGGCCATGAGTTTAGAGGAGGCTGACGCAATTCTTGCTGCAGCTAACTTCGAAGATTCAACAGCCACACTTGAGCTAGTTTAAGCTCAATCGTCTCATTGTAGGTTGGAACCAGTAAGATGAGGCGTGTTACAGGTTCCTGACTTGGTGTGTTATGATGGTTATCTGCCAAGCGTATAAAATCATCATATTGAGTATGTTTTGTTTAGTTTAATATGCTCTGAAGTTCAACTAAAATAAACTTGTAGTGCTTGTGCGCGAAATTGTTCAAGACCTGGGTTCAAATCCCAGCACCTCCATTTGTTTTGCATTGCAGCATAAATAATTGTGTGGTAAGTTTAACTGCTAACTTGACCGGCACCAGCTTGTATCAACGCTTTCTTGACGAGCGGTTCTGTATTCTTCAAAACAAATGGTACATGTCAGAGCGTGAGGGCAGGGATGTGGGGTTTGAGAGAGCACTGCTGGATTGGGTTTTTAATCACAGAAACAACTGGCTAAAGAACAAATAATTATTTCTTGGCATTCAGAGTAGGTTGTGGTGCAATTCTGTTGCCAGATTTTGTAGTTAACCCGCTTGCAGAGTCTCTCACTGCATTGTTGGATCTCTTCAATGTTAACGGCAGATTTTTGAATGTGTGACTATGACCATACAGTACAACACAGTCTTTGTCTGAGAATTGGCCTGTGGTTGTTGCAGAGTACACTGGTGCAGGCATGCCTCCAACGAATCCAGTCACAGAGGCCTTCACAGGCAAATCAAACATGGCACTCACAGTCACTTCATGACCAGCAGAATCAAAAAATATACCTATGGGTGTGCCCACAGGCACATAACCAATGTATCCCACACCAGGTGCAATGTCATTATATCCAATGATCTTTGGCACCAAGTTGGTTTGACCTGTGACAATTGTTCGATTGGTCTCTTGTATTTCCACTGGGGCTGTGATGTGGTTGACTGTCAGTTCACCCTCAATGTGTGCACCACCACCCACCACCATGTTGCGCGCCACACCCAAGTTACTTTCAATAACAACTTGTTGGTTGTGTCGCTGCTTGATGTTCACAATGTCTGCTATCAATTGCAGTTTTTGTCCACCATCAATGCACACCTCATTCTCACTAGCAATGTTTACCTGTTGACCAGCAATGTTAGTAATGGTGCCACTCACATTCACTGGTCCATAGCTTTTGAAATTGATGCCACCAGCTCCTACCATTAAATTGTATCTGTTGCCAATGGTTTGTGTGAACGTACCACCAGGCAAATCATCCACATGCACATACTCAACCACAGGGCTTGGCTGTTGACTGTTGAACACACCTTCTGGGTGCACAATGACTGCATTGATGCTCATTTTTCCTACCTTGTCAATTCTTGTGGATGGCAGATCATTGATGTCCATGCCAATGGTTTCAATTTTATTTTTTGTAATGCTAATGATCTCGCTGCCACCCACTCCCATTTGTTTCTCCAGATTTGCAAAATTATCCATGTTATCTGAAATGTATTTTGCTATTTGTTGCTTGCGAGGTTCAGTTAAGAAGTCACCATCTTGTGTGCTGGGGCTAATTCCTGAGCCATTGCATGCAGGACACGTATCACCAAAGATTGTACCACCACCAGGAAATTTGCCTGAAGTGGCTGGTATGCCAATGGCAAAAGGTATAACAGCTGGTATGCCCATGTTGGACCATGGTGAGTTTATCAAGGAAGTTGTTTCACCAGTGCCTGCATATACAAAGATGTTGTTTATTTTCCAATAGAAATCTTTGATATTCGTGCACACTGGACATGCTGCATTTTTGCCACTTTTGGATTGCAGGGGAGAGCTCAGATTAATGAATCCTTTTTTGACTGCATCCGCTCTTCTTGTTTCAAATAACTGCTTCAAGTCAGCCAATCCACGCAACAACTCTTTGTATTGTACGTGTGGCACGTAATTTAGATTTCCAATCTTTCTGTACAAATCTCCTCTGACAACACTGTCAAAATCTCTGCCCACATACAGATTTTTAAACCCATTGACTGTCAAGAACTGATCCTGCATCACAAGCTTTTGATCAGATTGAGTTGCAAGTTCTATGTTTGTAAAATTATTAAATTCCTTGAATGAGCCAGAGAAATGTGTCATCTTGAGCACTTCACGATTGTCTGTGTTAACGAACTCCAGTGTGCCACCTTTCTGATTGATTACATACTTGTTGCGATACGTGTCAACATTTATGTCAAAAATGTCTTTGCCAGACAGAGAATAGTTTTCATAATACCCTGGGTAATCCTGCCCAGGTGCACTGTCACCCACACTGTCCACGCTATCATATATGCCCTTCCAATCATCCTTGCCATAGGCAACAGCAAAGTAAACTGGATGCATGACGTCACCATCTGTAAAAAATACATACACATGTGAGCCCACATTGGGCACACCAAATGTGCCTTTGGCTCGGTTGGAATAACTGTTGGGTACATAATTGTAACTGTACTTGTTTGTGATGTTGGTATTGTATTTTGCAGGGTCACTGAATGCATCGTTTAGTTTATACTCCACTGACTCATACACATTGGCCGGTTTTCCACCAATGTTATCAATGTTCTGATTGCCAATGTCCACGTTTTTTTCCAGTGTGGGGGCAAATGTGCTCAACCTTGCAGTATCAGACACAGAACCTGTGGCAGTAAAATAATTGAACCGACCACTTGCAGCTTCACCACTGATGGGTGCAGCACATTCAGCCCAAGGCAGCTGCAGCTTCAAGTCTTCCAATATGGTGTTTATGCTGCTGTTGATGTTGTTGCCAAGAAATTTAAATTTCTTATCATTCAATGTGTCCACCCAGCCACGGTATGTTGTGGCCATCAAATGCGGCACCCACACTTTGACACGTCCGCGTCTTTGTGGATCATTATTTTGAACCACCATGCCCATGTAATTTCCGTAAAATTTCTGTCTCTTAGCCATTGAATTATTAATATTTACTGTTATAATGAACATATGCTAATGAAAGTATCACATGAAACGCCTGTGTCTCTGTTGGAATATTCAAAGACTTACAATGATTTTGACTACTGTCTGGTGCATCTGTTGCATGAAAATGTGGGGTCACCTCAACAGTTAGATTATTATAGTTTCTATAAATTTGGCAGAACTCTTCACAACAGAGAGGTGTTGCTGGACAATTCCATATTTGAACTTGGCAAAGCTTTTGATCCAGTGCAATTTCATAAATCTGTGCTGGACATTGAGCCAAACATGTACATTGTGCCAGATGTGCTGGAGGATATGCAAGGCACTGTGCACAGTTTCAAAGAGTTTGGTGACAAGAGAGATGACATAAGAAATGCATTTCAAACAAAAGCCATTGGTGCCATCCAAGGTAAGAACTGGCATGAGCTCCAAGAGTGTTACAAGTACATGTCTGAAAATGCAGACATGATTGCCATCAGTTTCGATTTTAGCTATTACCAGATCACGGGAGAGGGTGAGAACCCATTGGAGAGATGGTGCTCTGGCCGGCAACGTTTCATCACAGACTTGATGAACACAGGCATATGGGACTGGAACAAGCCTCACCATTTGCTGGGATGCTCCTTGGCCAAGGAATTCAGGTATTATGTGGACAATGATATTAGCAACATTGTTTCATGTGATACCAGCAACCCCATTGTGGCCGCCATCCATGGATTAAAATATGATGCAGATTATGGGCTGACTACCAAGCCTTCAACCAAGCTGGTCGATCTAATTGCACATGAATTTACCGTTGATCAACTTGAGCTGTTAAAGTATAATACATCCATGTTCAAGAAGATTATTCGCAGATGAAGCGTCCTTGGGTTGCATTTTTTAGCCAAACGGGAACAGAGATTCAACAGCTATGCAACAAGCTTGGCACATATCCAGATTTGATTGTTACCAATCAACATCAACAAGGGAAAATTAACAAAGATTTGCTCACTGTTGCAACATCCAGAGCTGTATTATTGAACATGCGCAACTGGGAAGTGTTGCCTGTGAAACCTAGTCTCAAGGATTACACTGACGCATTAGCTGGGTATGAGGAAAAAGATCCGCTCATCACACTGCATGGCTACCTGCGCATCATACCCAAGGAAATTTGTAACAAGTATGAGATGTACAATCTGCATCCTGGTCTTATTAATAAGTTTCCAGAACTCAAAGGCTACAACCCACAAGAGCGCGCTTTTATTGATGGATACAAAAGTGCAGGGTGTGTAATTCATAAAGTGACTCCTGGTGTTGATGAAGGTGACATCATATCATACAGTGAAATTGATATTGATAGTCTCACACTACCTCAGGTGTACAGTGCATTGCATGCATGTGCACAGACACTGTGGCAGTCATTTCTCAGCCCACATGTTGCAGCTTAATGATAGCATTTTTGCAGGTGTGTATATAATATAATTACATTATGAATAAAGAACATGTGCATGACGGTGACGCTGAAATTGTAAATGTTGTAGAGAATACATACCCACAGACATGTGATGAATTTAAAAAGATACAACTGGAACAGTACACAGTTTTTTGCAAGAAACAGAATGACTATGGTCCTCATAACATAAGCCTGGGATCTGACTTGAAGCAACAAGAAGACAGAGAAGCATCCATCTCTGCCATTGTGGTGCGGTTGAATGATAAAATACAGCGACTCATAAACATGGTGCTGAGAAGAAAGACGTTTGTGGCTGCAAATGAATCCATATTTGATGCATTTTCAGATTCTGCTGTGTATTGCATCATTGCTGAGATTATCAAGAGAGGCAAGTGGTGCAAGTAGTATGTCATTAATGCATGCATGGAGAACATGGAATACCAAAGTTAAATCCCTTGAGGATGAATTGAGTATCATGTTGCAAGAGAACAAGATTCTTTTGGAAGAAATAAAGATGCTTAAAAAGCTTGTGTATGACTTGGAGATAGAGTATACTACCTTGATACGACGCAAATGATATTCACTTTCACAGGCCCTCAGTGTTCTGGCAAATCTACATTGCTACAAGCATGTAAGAAGCATTATGACAGTCGGCTTACATATGTGGAAGAGGTTACACGACTCATCAAACGTGAGTTTGATGTGCCTATCAATGAAGAAGGTGCATGTGATATTACTCAGACTTTAATCTTGAATAAAGAATTTGAGAACCTGTTTATTGGTTACAAGTTGAGTGGCTTCCAAGGTATTCTGCATGATCGATGTTTGTTGGATGGCATGATATATACAAACTACTTTGCAGAAAAATATGGCAGGAACAAGTTCCAATTCTCAGAAGCTTTGGGTGCACGGTATTATTATTCACACATACACCGGTATGATCATATCTTTTATACCAATCCGCATGATGTGCCCATGGAAGATGATGGTGAAAGAAGCACGTGTGATCATTTCAGATCGCGCATCACTAGCATGTATGAAAATTTCTGGTTGGATGATATCAATATTCGTGGCAAAGTTACTATATTGCGGGGCACTGTGGCAGAGCGTATGGAGCAGATCAAAGCTAAATTGCATGAGTTGCTGCCAAGTGCTACACGGTGAGTGACATGCCCTTTTGTTTGGCCCCTTGGGCAGGCATACATGCATTGCCAGATGGCCTGGTGTATCCTTGTTGCATGTCCACATTTGATCCTGAGAACGCGTTTGGTGACCTGAATGATAATGCAATTGAAGATATCTTGAATTCAGAAAAAGCCAAGCAATTCAGATGCAAGATGATGGCAAATGAGCCAGATCAGAAGGCTTGCAGCCATTGCGTGAGTGAGGAAAAGACAGGTACAAAGAGTTTTCGTCATCACTGGAATACCAAGTATGCACATGCACTGCCACTTGTTGACAAGACAGACAAAGATGGTCATTATCATTTTGAAAACTTTCCCTACATTGATATACGGTTGTCCAGTTTGTGCAATTTTAAATGCAGAATGTGTCACAGTGGTTTGAGCTCTTCTTGGTTGCTAGAGGATGTGAAGTATGCATCAAATTATCAAAATTCTTTCAATTCCAAGACTGGTGTCATTGAAATACCACAAAAAGAAAAACTTATCAAATTTATCATTGACAGAATTGAGCATGTGGAAGAAATTGAGTTTGCAGGTGGTGAGCCTTTTCTAATATCTGATTACTTCACTTTGATAAAAGAATTTAAAAGGGTAAACAATCTTAACGTTAAAATAAGATTTCATACCAATGCATCATCTTTGTTTTGCAAAGGTGAGTACATACCGGACTTACTCAAAGAGTTTAAGAACGTTTTTATCATGCTAAGCATTGATGGTCATGCCCAAGTTAATGACTACATGAGAAAAGGAAGCATATACAAAAAAATTATTGCAAATGTGAGTCAGCTCAAGCAAATTGTGCCTCAAGCATTCCTAAGATTGGTACCCACCATTAGCATACCCACCATATACAGTGTGCCTTTCCTGTATGCAGACTTTCTACGCAAAGGGTTAGTTGGTCATGCAGACATTGCATGCAGACCATTGTACGGGCCTGAATATCTGAACATACAAACATTGCCGTTGGAGGACAAGTTAAAAATTCTAAAGTTTTACAATTGCTTCATTGACAATGTGGCAGTTAAGCTTTTGCAGCGTTTCTCAGAAGAAAGTGTTGCATATGTGCGGCAAGAGTTCTCATCCATCATGAATTTCATGTTGCTCAAGAATCAAATTGAGCCATTCAATAGCAAGAGATTCAAAGAGAGCATCAAGCGACTGGATGTGAGACGCAATGAAAGTTATGAAGATATTTTTCCTGAAACTGCACATCTGTTGTCAGGTGATGTGTCAACATACAACTTGGATATCAAATATAATGAGTTGAAGAACTTTGTAGATGGTATACAATATAACCAATGAATACAGAATTAGATAACAGTAATATTGCCAAGCATTTGGGTAAGATCACTGGGTACAAGTGCACTTATGATCCCACATTGTTGGTTCGTGAACCCAGATGCAACAACAGAAAGCATTTGAATATTAGTGATGAAGCACCACCCTTTTGTGGTTATGATATTTGGAATGCATATGAGGTGTCTTGCTTGACCAATGAAGGCATGCCCATTGCTGCCATTGCCAAGTGTGTGTACCCTGCAACCAACAAATACATTGTGGAGTCCAAGTCCATCAAGCTGTACATGAATACTTTCAACATGGAGAAGTTTAGTGGCAGCATAGTTAGCGTTTTGAAGCAGTTGGAACAGGTGATTGCAAAAGACCTATCCACCCTATTAGAAACTGATGTGCAGGTCTATGTTCGTCTTACAAAAGCGGTTGATGAAGAGATGCATTATCCTCCCTTGTTTCCACGCACTGCATATCCTACACTGGAGAACAACATTGATGTGACGACTATCAAGTCCAGAGGTTACAAAGAGGATCCAGAATTACTTGGTTGGTTGCAAGGTGATGCAAGCAAAGTGCAGCGCTTTCATTCCGCCCTGTTAAAGAGCAATTGCCGGGTCACATCCCAACCAGATTGGGGTGATGTGTACATACATTACAAAGGACCTTATGAGCTTAACCAAACCTCTTTGTTGCAATACATTGTGTCATTCAGAGATGAATGTCATTTTCATGAAGAGATATGTGAGACCATTTACAAGCGCTTGCATGATCTGACAAAACCTGAAGAGCTCATGGTGGCCTGTTTGTATGTGAGACGTGGTGGCATTGACATCAATCCCATCCGAGCCAGTAGCCCAGAGCTGTTGGCACAGAATTGTGCCATTTGGGACAAGTACAAGTACTTTACTAAAACAGTGCGTCAGTGATTAACCGTTGAGATTCCAGAGCCTGCGCTGCTCTGAGCTCACACTGTCAAAACCATTGTCTGCCAATGTCTGTGCTGCTGTGCCAGTGGCACATGTGAAGATGGAGCTGGAATTGTTTGCCCTTTGCAGTGCAAATTGTGCACCATCATAAGCTTTGTCCACTCGGAATGATGTGTCGACACCATCAAGGGAGCCTGAAAGGACTGCATATGTGCTTGTCAAGCTACCAGTAGCAGCTTGAAACAGCAATGACTGTGCAGTGCTGCCTATGGTAATGAGATTGACTCCCAGAAAACTACCTGCAGCATCTACAGCTGACTTGGATAGGTTCAAAGATGTGGGGTTTGAAACAGCGGGATCCTTGACTTGATATGTGAATGAAATTGATGCCATGTAATTATTTATGCAAAATTATCATAATTTTTGTTAATAACCAAAAAAAAAGGGCCCCGCAAGAGGCCCTTTTTTAACTATCCTAGGACTTACTAGGTGAAATATTTTTCTTTTACAACTCTATCTCTTCGGTTAGAAGTAGACTGATTGTGTTCCAGGGGTAAAGGCAACGCCTAGACCCGAGAGGATGATAACGTGATAGTACAAGTTAGCACCAAAGATGTTATCGACAACACCGTAGCGGGTCATGAGACCAACACGGGGTGCGAAATCATTGGGACCAATTGTACGCTGTACCATGACAGGGATGTATGGGCAGTAGATAATACCAGTATCATAGAACTCAGGACCCTTGTAGCCCAGAAGGGCATACTCGAGTGGCTGATTCCGGGTACCAGATTGGAACTGTGCCTCAGTACGTGTGTCACGATACACATTAAAACGTCCACCAAGCGAACCTACCTTAGCCACGCCTACCGGTTGTGTGTTTACGTTACCCTGGACAGGTACCCACTGGAATTCAGGGAGCATCTCTAGGATAGCACAAACGCGAGGTGTTGCAACAACAAAGTTGGCTGCACCACGACGATTACGAACGGCAATACGGTTAGCTTCGATAATTAGTCTCTGATAGAAATCGCGATTACGTTCAACGAGCCAACGGCCGTCTGCTGAAGCTGGGCTCCAAACAGAGTAGCCGGCGCCTGCGCCAGCGTTTAGAGCGACCTGGATCATGCGGATGATCATTTCACGATCGATTTCTGCCTGTAGCTCATAGCTCATAGCATTTGTCAATTCTGTGTCAATGTCAATACCGTTCATGTTCTTGAGATCTTGCTCTAATTCAACTGACCAACGCGCGCCTAGTCTACGTGTACCGGCTTCAACTGCAGTTTTCTCGAAGGAAACCACGACCTGAGGGATAGATCCCGTCAATTCGTAATCCTTGAGAATACGTGCCACACCTGCATCTGATCCGAGGATCGAGAAGGCAGAGTTACCGGACAAGCCGGCAGATGATGTACCAGTGAAACGTGTATCTAGGAACTGATAACCCAATTCTTGTCCATCAGTACCTGCGGCAGTCTGACTGCCGTAGTTTGTACCAACGGTTGTACCGGTGGCTGATGGCTGACCATCAACACCGTTACCAAGGGCTTCATTCTCGTAACGATAGCGCAAAGCAAATGCCAAACCCACTGGGCCTGACATGGGCTGCACGCCAACGATTTCATTAGAAATAAGTTCGGGGAACGTTCTACGAATCATGGGAATCAAGATCTTAGGAAGACGATAATCACCAGCTGCATAGGTATCAGTTCCAGGTGTGCCAGCTGGATTTGAATTCCAACCGCCTGTTTGTGATGTGCCTATTGAGCCACCGGCAGTGCCGGCAGCATTTGAACCAGCTTGATTAGCATAACCAACGGCAGGGCTATAATTAGGCCCTGCTTCTCTCAAGCACCACTGCTCTTGGTTTTCCAAGAGAATGGCTGTGTTCAAACGGGTATGATCATCTTCGATAGCTGCAACGTTCTTGGAAGTGTAATCCAATACTGGACTCCACTTTTCAAGAAGAGCTGAAGCTCTTGACTCGTCAATGTATGACTGCGAAGGACGAACAACTTTTTTCATATTTTGAATAAATTTCTCCGTAACATAAGTCGACCGTTTTTTTCCTATTAAGGCTAAAGCCTAAACGAAACTGCAAAAATTAGTATTTGCTGAGCTCTTTGAGGTAGTATTTGGATGAATCATCATCAGCAGGCAGATTTGTGTTCTCACCAATTATTTTTTCTTCAATAATGGGACGATCTACCTGGGATGAAGATGAATCTTCAACTGCTTCAGTGGCCAGTGTTTCGAGCCGTTCTGTCTCAGACTTTTCAAACATTTTAACAGTGTAGTCAAAATTCTCTTTGACAAATTCAGGATTCTTGCCAGCAAAAAGTTTAACAACTTGTTTAACTTTCTGTGGATCCATGTCTTTTGTCTTTTCTGCAAAGAGATTTGTTTCTTCAATCTCTTGGAGTTTTGACTTCAATGCTGCATTCTCTGAGAGAACAGCTTCAAGCTTTTTATAAGCTTCATTAATTTGATTCTTGCCGTCAACAATGGCATCACGAATAGAACTATTCGCAAGTGCTTCATCAACAGCCAGAGTCTTTTTGATGCCTTCAAGAACAGCAACTGCTCGCTTGTTCTTTACTGCTTCATTGATTGATGCAGCAGGTATTGCTTCATCAATGTAAAGTTCCAAATAATTTGATATGTTTTCAACCAAATTGCCTTTGAAATTCTTGGCGTCTTTGTCAGACATGTTTTCATATTTTTTGAGAACATTCTGCAATTTGCCAGTGTGATCAGCAACCACTGCTTCATACACTTTGGTCAGCTTGGCTGTGTGATCTGTGTCAATGGCAGATACTAGCTTCTCAAGCTTGCTGGAATAATCTTCATCTTGCTCAATGAGTGCTTTCTCAACATGCAGTTGCACCTTGGTGTTGACTGCTTCATTAAAAATATTCTGCAACTCATTCAATGTCTCTTCAGACAAAATATCTTTGGTTGCTTCTTTGAGTACGTCTTTTACTTCTTTCATAAATTGTTTATTTTGCAACCTTGGAGATTCTTTGCATGATCTTCTCTTCAATTGCAGTCTTTAAGTATTTATTGGCCGCGGCAAAGTTTTTCTCAGAAATTGCTTGAATAAATTGATTAATTTTCAGCTTTGCCCCGTTCTTGACTAAGTCTTTCTGCATAAAAATATTTATACTGCCAGAGTCATTTTTTTAAAGAAATTTGATATTTGTTCTTTTAAATATGACTCCACATCCACTCTAGGCAAGTTCTTCAGTGTGTTGCAAAACGTGTCATACACCTCTGCATACTTGCCATCTGCTTCCAGAACAAACTGCTTGGATTCCAGAATACCATTGACAAAGGCCTTGGGAAACGATGGATCTGCAACACAATCAATGGCCACCAGACGCATTTCTGTGACACGTTGTATGCCACTGGATTGTTCTTCAAGCTTGCCCAAGGCGCGCGATGACATGCCAACTCGCACACCATCATTCACAAGAGAGCGCACAATCATGCCCATGGGGGTGGTTAACACCTTGGATTTGCCATAAAATACATTACCATCTTGCTTGAGCTCTGTAACCAAGTGACAAGCTCTTTCCAAGTCCACATCAGCAGTGGTGGGGTGATTTAATTCTCCCATGGAGCGGTTATTCTTGATGAGCTCGTCACTGTACCGTGTTACTTCACGTGCCATTTCATTCACATCATACACTCTGTTATTTTTATTAACACCTTCAGCCATCATGTATGGTCCATTGATGTACAGAGTGGCAGGGCCTTTGGAATTCTTCTCTTCTAAAACATATTCAAATTGTTCTTCAGGAGCAGGTCTTTCTACCAATAGTTTTAGAGCCATAATAATATTTATATCTTGGAAATGCTATTTTTATGAGCTTAGTACAGATATCCTGTCAAAATAACCTTACCATTTAATACAGTATAACTACCATTGCCTATGGCATATGCTGTGTCTACGCGCAAATATAATGTGTCGCCAGGTGTAGCAGTAGTTGACCGGGCGGCGGTTAATGAGCTTCTAGCCCACTGATTGATACTCAAAGTAGCACTACTTGAAAATGGTGACACCGTGGGTGTGATCTGATTGGCCAAGACAGTGGCTGAGTTGCTGTTGTAAACTCTAAAAACGGGCATGGTGTCAGTACTACCCACAGCACCAGTCACAGCGTCCACTGTGAAAATGAGATCTTGTGGTGCAAACCTAAAGCCTGCTGGCACAACACCTATGGTTGCATAAGTGCCAACTGCAGCCAGATAATTAACTGTGCCAGTTGTGTACACTTGGTTTCTTAGAAAGGAGCTTGTGCCTGATGTGGCAGCAGCAAAAGTACCAGTGCCAGTTCTATATATGATGCCGTTATCAGTTATGTTATGCAAGGCTAATGCTTGACCTGACAAAGCAGTTACCGGGCTGCCTGCCACGCCATCACCATCAGTGACCGCGATGCCAGTGCCACTTGCTATGGTTCTGCCTGCTACTGTGCCAGCTGCAGTTCTGGTTATGAGACCATTTGTGCCTAAGTTGTGCAACGCCAATGCTTGGCCGGATAAAGCGGTTACCGGGCTGCCTGCCACGCCATCACCATCAGTGACCGCGATGCCAGTGCCACTTGCTATGGTTCTGCCTGCTACTGTGCCAGCTGCAGTCCTAGTTATGAGACCATTTGTATTCAAGTTGTGCAACGCCAATGCTTGTCCTGTTAATGATATTTGACCCATGTAGTTATTTATCTACCTAGATAACCCTATCAATAAAGTATTTTGGTAATCTGTCTTTGTGTGTCTTTATGACATCCACTATGTTACCGTCCAGGATGTACGTAACAGAGTAATCATTTTTGCTTCTTGTAGCTCTTCCAGTTGCTTGCACCATGGCGTTCAACATTTTATCAATGTACCAGGTTTTGTCCAATTCAAACAACTTCTTGATTCTTTTGGAAGATAATGGCAAGTATGGCAGTTTGACTATGATTTGAAATCTAGCCAATTCATCCTTGAGATCAATACCAAAGGACAATGATGGTGACACCAGCACAGTAGGTGCACTGCTCAAGGAATGCTCCTTGAGAATATCTTCATTTTTTGACGATAGCTCCCTGAAGAGAAATCTATCACCACTCAAATTTGCTTTAATATATTCTGTTATCTCCATGGTATGGGTGTGTATGATACCCTTTTCATCTTTATGAAAATCACAAATTTGCTTAATCTTGTTAACAATTTCTGGCAATTCTGTTTTAATGGTTTTATAGTTTAACTTGTTCTTAGATGTGACATATATGGGTGATTTTGACGATTCAAAAGTGGAGTCAACCTCCACATATTCATAATCTTTGATGCCCAGCGTTTTTGCAAAGTTTTTATGATCAATGATGGTAGCAGACATTAACAAGATGTTATCACCATAATCAAAGATATATTTTGATAATTTGTCCACTTTGAGTGGTGTGAACAAGGCACGGCGTGAATCCTTGTCCACAACAAACTCACACTCATCCCACAGCGATTCAATAATTGCAAGATTGCTGTGTAGGTTCTTGAGATAGCGAATTTTAATTTTGTCCAATGGAGATAGATTGGTTATTTTTTTGGTGTTCCTGCTTTGTAGCAGGCCAATTGTTTCGCTGAGACGAAAGATGAGCTCGTACAGCCAGACACGAGTTTTCTGCATGCTCTCTGTGACCAGAGGCAGCACACTGATATCGTAGCTCCTCAATCTGTCATAATCAATGAGAGCAGAGAACCGTCTCACCAATTCATCCTCTAATTCTGACGCTTCATCACACACAATAAAATTTTTTCGTTTCACATGATCTGGCAGAGATAAAAACATTTTGTAATTTAAAATGGAGAACCTGTCCAGCAGAGCAGTGTTTCTTGCAGCATAATAAGGACATATATTTTTTGTCCAGCAATCCTCCTTGAGCTTGCTTACTAATACACATGGTGCAGACTCCACATCAAAATTTTCATCCACATGGCATTGATAATTTGTTTTGCCCTTCAATAGTTTGCCATCCTCAAACAACTGAATGTATTGGTCTTGCAGAGATTTTGTTATGGTCAGAGTGAAGGTGCCAAAGGCAGGTTCCTTCCTTGCGTCTGCTTCATGTGTATAATTGCCACTGTAATCTTGTCTGAATGCATCATAACTGTTGATAAGACTGGTATATGCTGCAGTGGGTGGTGTGCTCAGATTAGCCAATGTCTTGCCAAGAAAGCTTTTACCTGTGCCTGTGGGCGCACAGCAGATCACAAACTTCTTTCCTTTGGCAAAAGCTTTCTCAACACCATCAATCAACTGTATCTGACTGCTGCTCGGAGTATAGTTTTGAGGAAAATAAGAAACTAATTTTTTCTGCACGTACTAATTGTAGTTATAAGAACTCAATGATCAAGGTATTATCGTAAAATTTTGAAAACTTCTGTCTTTTTAAAAGCTTAATAATTGTCTCCAGTTCCTTATTCTTCTTGGTGAGTGTGTAATTTGTGTAATCAAAAAATAGTTGGTTTTTTTCAAATTTATATGTGTACGGGTAAGGTATTTCAATATATTTGTATGCATTGTCTCCCACACAAAGCTTGAAGTGCAGATAGAACTCTTTGAAGGAAAAAAGTATCAGCTTGCCCTCTCTTAATATTTTGTTATTGATTTTAAATTTGAGATCTTTTTGAAAAATCGAAGTCACATCTTTTTCTAAATTAAGAATGCTCATGTGTTCATGAACCTTTCTTTCTCTGCAACTGACATGAAGCGCAGACTTTCATTAAAATATTTCCAAAATTCATCATCCGTGATAGGTATTGTTTTTATGAGCTCACAGCTCTCCATGTTGATGCATCTAAAATCTTGCATGAAAATGTCCCATGTTATGATAATATTTTTGTTAGTAGGATCAAATTTTGGTCGTCTTTTAGGCTGCTTGTAATTTAATAAGATCTTACCATTTATACTACCCAACAAGCCTGCACTGTTGGTGCATAGCATTCTGCGCGTGAGCGGTTCACCTGCAACAGGCCGCTTCCTAGAAAACTTCACTTCACAAACATTATTTTCTAGGAGATTTTTTAGGGACCCTAGTGTTATTTTCATTATCCTTACGTGTGGTGCATATGCCAAAGATGCGTTGTTCATTAATAAAAATGCCTTTGTCAATCTTACCATACCCCTCCACATCAATGTTTGAAATGGGTACCCCGAGATTATTTGGAAAGCAAATGACGTCACCGGGAGTGGTGTGTCTCACGCTTGGACCTGTAAGAATTACTCTGCCCAATCGCCATGCTTTTGTTTCAGCATTTACAGGCACCAGAATGCCATTGCGTATGATGTCTTTTCCATTGTCCGATTCATCAATAAAAATAGCAAGAATAATATCATCTAGCACTTGTTTCAGGTTGTGTCCTAAGAATACTGAATCAAACGTATTTTTAGGCAGATCAGCGAAATCAATTAAACTCTTGGGAACTGGGCCCAGAGCATCTACAGATAGTTTTGACATATGATGTAATGATTTATCTCTCTTTTTGAGAGTTCAAGGTTTCGCGACAACATTGTTAGATTTGCATCTTCTTCTTTTTCTTTGTTATTGTTTTTCTTCATGTAGTCTATCTTGCTAAAGTTGTACCTCGGTAAGAAGTTTTTCAAGAAGTGAAAATGCTCCTGTTTGGACAGGTTAGTAAATCTGTTTGTAGTTATGTTGATAACATTGGCCAGTTCCTTGCTATGAAATGAACACCAGCGGTTAATCATATATGGTATATAGGAATTGTTGTTATCGTGATTTATTTCTCGCTTTTTCTTTGAAAAAAGAATAGAGTTAAGAAAATCAAAGATTGTATCCATTAGCAAATGACTTTTGTCGTTGCAATGAATATGTTGTCGTTGAGATGGTAGAACAGATCGATAACTTCAGACATGAAGCTGTTTGCTTGATCATCTGTAAGATCTGTTGAGTATGCAAAGGCAGGTGCTTTTTTTCCTGCTTTAATATTGATGCCTGTATGACCCAGGGCAACATCATTCTTAGTGTATGTGATACTAACGCTGCACTTGCCGCGAGGTTGTGCAACACCACCTTGTGTATGCTCCTTGTGCACAATCAAATCATCACCCTTCATTTCAATTGGTGCTTTGAGGTATTGTGTTGACAGTATATTTGCAATTTGAGTATTTAAAAGTCTCTGATATGCCACTGCACCAAAAGCATCCAGGTACGGAATTTCCCAAAGGAAATTAATAGCATCATCACTGTATATGTAATCAGCATTAAGAATATCCTCACTGTCAATCATGCCCTCTGCTTCAACTTGCATGGGTGCTCGAAAAGCAACAATGTTGCCGATGGGCAGAGTTTTATCTCGAAAAAACTTATAAGCAAATCGAGAGTGTAGCAACGAACCGTCATATATTTTTTGACTAATAATCATTTAATAATAATAATATGTTAAGTTTGTATATCAACTATTTTCTATTTGGGATTTAATCCAGAAATAAGTTTTCTCTAACCCTGCAACCAATGGGCTACATGGCTGCCAATTCAATTGCTTGTGTATCAACTTGTTGCAAGAATTTCTGCCTCTTACACCGGTAGGCCCATCCAGCTTGTAGTTTTTTATAATTTTTTTATTTTCAAATGAACATGCCAAGTCAACCAATTGATTGATGGTTACTCGTTCCACAGAACCAATGTTCACTGGTTCTGCAAAGTCTGATTGCATCAATCTGCGAATGCCTTCAATGCACTCATCAATATACAAGAAGGATCTAGTCTGCTCACCATCACCCCAGATTTCAATGTCGCCTGTGGATTGCAACACTTTGCGACAAATTGCAGCTGGTGCCTTCTCTCTACCACCCTGCCATGTACCTTGGGTGCCAAAGATGTTGTGAAAGCGAGCAATGCGCACGCTCAAATTGTAATTGCGGCTGTAAGCCAAGTATAACCTCTCACTAAAAAGTTTTTCCCAGCCATACTCACTGTCTGGGTTTGCAGGGTATGCGCTGTCTTCACTGCAGTTGGGATTGTTGGGGTCCAATTGATTGTGTTCTGGATACATGCAAGCACTGCTGCTATAAAAAATCTTTTTGCCTGCATAATTATATGCTGCAGCTGTCTTGCACACATTTAAATTGATAGTTGCAGAATTTTGCATCACATCTGCATCATGTTCTTTTGTGAAGATGTAGCCTGCACCACCCATGTCAGCAGCCAATTGATACACCTCGTCAAATGGCGTGACAACACTAGCTGTGCTATAATGCCAACTGGCATTCATTGCTCTTTTTACGGCGCTAGGATCTGTGAGATCCATTATAAAAAATTCATCCGCACCAGTATCAGAATACTCTGGGTGTTTTAAATCTATGCCTCGAACAAAATACCCCTCACTCTTCAATCTCGTTACAAGGTGGTTGCCAATGAATCCACCTGCACCAAGCACTAATGCTTTCTTGATATTACTCATATCTTAATATAGAATGTATCGATTCAATATCAAGAAGGTTTTTTAGAATTTTTGCGTTGGGCACAACGCAATGACCACCGATTTTCTTGGAACCATACAGCACAGGTCTTGTCACATTCTTTTTGCCCAATGCTAAATAACCTTCATTATAAGTGAGATTATATGTTGTCATGACTTCTTCAAAATTTAACCCTTCTGTTTCACATAACTTGAGCACATCGTTATGAAACGCAATGCAAATGCCATAATATGTAGTGTCCAGTAGTTTTGCATATTCTGTGGTCTTGCTATTTTTGCAAATCAACGATTTAATATTCAGACAGTTCAAGTGCTCTTGATATTTTTTTGCTACAGAGCGGTCATCTGCACCAATGTATTTTAAGAAGAGCTTTATGCCTGTATCCAGATTAGGATGCAAGCCGCGAACAGGTGAATGACAGGTGTTGCCAATGATCTTGCTTGTTGTGCCTGGTACAACTGTGGAGTGTATGACAGTGAGTTTTGGTGCGTTTTCTGAGATGTAATTGTTGACTGTAGTAACAAAATTCTCTGTAAATGGTATGCAGACGTTTAGTACATCACAGTTTTTTATGTCATCGTTGCAATTAAACTTGGGGTCTACAATGTATACTGAAGATGCAAAGTCCTTGTGCTCTCTGTACACCTTGGCAAGGCTACTACCAATTTCACCATACCCAATGATGCCTATTTTGTACATTTTTTATTTTTGTAGAAATTTACAACTTCTTCAATTACTTCATCAACATTTTTTGTAGGCTTCCAACCAAGATGTTGTTTAATTTTTTCACTATTAGGAATTTTTTCAGGAGCTTCAGAGAAAAGAGGACCATGTAATGACACTGGATCAACATGACTAATATTTGACATTGTATGTGTAAGCTCTTTTACTTTCTCTGCAAGATACAGCACAGTTCTTTCGTTTTGCTCGTAACCGATATTCCATTCATGGTTCCAGTATTCATCAGGTGCAGTTGAAGTTAAATATATGCCATCAACTATATCTTTTACCCAGGTGAAAGCTCTGAGCTGCAATCCATTATAATAAACTGTGATGTCCTCATTGTTTAGTGCTTGGTCTACAAATCTTGGCAAAACAAAGCCACCATCAGGCAGTTGATACTCACCTGTAATATTAAATGGTCTGATGATCTGATATTTAAAATTGGAATTAATTTTACCATGATTAGCCAGAACTATTTCTGATAGTAATTTTGAAATTGCATATTCATTTCTTACAGTAAAAGGTCCATGTAAAACTTTATCGTCTTCTTCTTTCAGATAACTTTTACTGGCTCTATATCCATAGATTTCAGATGTGGATATGAACAGCAGGGGACATTTGTTGTGATTTGCTCCGTTGATTGCCCAGTATATATCATCTAAAATCAATCTCGCCATATTACCAGAATGCTTGAGGACACCAACCGGGCCCACTGGTGATGCGAGGTGCAGTATTAAATCAAACTTGGGCAGATCCGCCCACTTGACATGCAAAATGTTGTCCACAATAACCTGTGTATCTTTGGTAATGGAGTGATCTGCAGGTATGGCATTCGATGACATGTTATCAATGATGGTAATGCTCCAGCCAAGCGCTTTCCACTTCTCAATGCAGTGTACACCTACGAATCCTAGACCACCAGTGATAAGAATCCTTTTCATCACTATAATTAGCACATGTTATTGTTATTTCAATCTACCTTATCAGACGTAACTAGTAATTAATTTTCTATTGGCTATTAGTGATGATCCGGATGGCCCGGATTCAGGTTTATCATAATCTATATTGAGGATTGAATCACTCCACTTCTTCCATGTAGTACTAATATCAGATCTGGGGTCACCATTGAATAGATCCCAGTGTGGGTATTTTTCTTCAGCTAAAGTTTTTACAATAACAAAGTGGTCATAACCATTGTATTTTTGCAGCCAATGTGGTGTGGAGCTATGACCACCAGGCACATTGAGAGGCGATTTCCAGGTGGTATCATAAGTGCTCTCCTGGCTCTCATAAAGGGCTAAATCTGCTTCATACAATCTCCACACCCAATCACGATCTTCCCAACCACCATGAATGAACCTCTCGTCCCACCAGCCTATTTTTCTGATTAATTCTTTTGCAAACCCCATGAACCCAACATTATAAAGCAGCACACACGACATGCCATTCTCAAGTAAATGCAGCATTTTTTCCACTTCTTCTGGTTTCGGATAAGTGCGATCGTTAATTAATATTACCCATTCCGTTGGTGAAGTAACAATAGCGTGGTTTATGAGCTGAGAGTATGAGGGGTACATTTTAGGATACCTATCGATTCTATTGTTCCAGTGTACTTTGTATTTTGCCTCTAACGGCTTTAATGCCTCTATTTGTTTATTTGTTATATCTCTACTGCAACCACAGTGCAAGCTAATTGTAAATTCGTCAATTTTCATATAAAATCAGTGCATATGCCGTAACAATTATAGTTTAACTGTTTCCAATCATTTTGCAAGTGCACAATAATGCTTTTTTCATTCACTGCTTTGCCTGGATATGTCCAAATATAACCATTGGAAGTTAATGTCCGTTCATCAGATTCATGCCAGAAGCAAGCAACATTTTTATTTAAAAGAAATATTAATGCATCTAAATTTTTTGCATGCCACCAAATGCTCTTAAGCTCAAAAAAGGAGCCATCAACAGCATGATCAGGCGCATCGTGACCAAGAAACAAACCCCCATGAGTTGCATGGACATCAACCTCGCAATCATAACCCATGTTCAATACTTTTTTTATTTGTTCCGGGGTATTTTCCAATGTTAAGTTCGAGCCGCTTGTATTGCCTCTGTGTGAAATTAGCTTCATCTGTTATGCAGAAACTATGCCCCACTTTTCAATGGCTTGGTTATATTCCTTGCCATGTTCCTTATCAATAGCTTGCCGCATAGCCAAGGCACCAGATCGGGAGCCACCTGGATGGCCGTGCACTGCACCACCTACATTTGCCATAAAATCATTACCCACCCTGCCAATACAGAAATCAACTAGACCGGGATGCATTCCGCAACTAAGAGCTGGCACAGTATTGCCTTCTCTTAAAATTTTTAATGCTTGCATCAATTCAATTTCATCATCATTGCTATAACCACCAACCATACCTGCTTGTATTGTATCAGCACCCATGAGAGTTGCTAACTGACAAACAACAGGCCAAGCAATAGAGAATCTATGACTTCTATCTGTAAATACTCTGTCGCCGCTTTTTTGAAAATGTAAGAATACTGGTAAATCTAACTTACGAATGCTATTATAAACCCCCAGACCGCTCCATACATTTATGTGTACTCCGTTGCCGCCCAGTTCGCTTACTTTGCGTACCCTATCTAAAACAACATGTGGATCTCCATTAATTGTGTGGCAAAAAGCTATTTTTTTCTTTTGTGTTGAAAGATAGTTAGCTATAACTTCTACCCTTTCCTCCAACCGGCAACATGCAGGGTTACTCATTATTTCATCTTCTTTAATAAAATCAACACCACCCTCAACAACTTGTTTAACCATTTCAAGCAAAACTTTTGAAGTGATACCAGTTTTGGGTTTAATAATAGCACCAAAAAGCGGTTTGTTAAATTGATTGGTTAATTTCCTCAATCCTGTGATGCCAAATTTTGGGCCCAAGAAATGCTGCTTAACACATTCTGGTATTAGCAAATCAATTAATCTGCAGCTAGTGATCAGATCGATATCTACATGACCTCCCATGAGCTGGCACAATAAATGGCTAATACCATCGTTATCCCAGTCACTATTGATAACAGGAAATCCTATCTCTACCATACCAGCCTTTTGTTCCTCTAATTTCTTTTCATCCGCAAATATAATACAGCTGTGATTTTCAAACAAGCTGTCTGTCTCCCATTCATTTCTTACATTAGGATTACCAACACTTTGACCTATGGCTAGGTTCCAAGCTGCTGCTTTGAGAGATTGGTTGCTTGACATTCTATATGTGGCAACAACATATTTGTTGATGTCTACCTCTTCCTTGTTACGGAAAATTTTCATATTTATCTCCTGTCACAGAAGGTGTTTTTACAACTATAAGTTCGCAATCTTCAAAAAAAGTGGGATCTGCTATTTCATTTGGTTCAATAACAAAAACATCTCCTTGTTGTAAAATTTTTTCTTGTATCATCATTTTACCTTTGATTAGATAGTTAATCTCCGTCGCAACTTTATGCAAGTGCTTTGGCCAGCATTCACCTTTCTGATGCTGCTTATAGCAGACTTCAAATTCTTTTGTCTTGAGAACAGAAGGGCTAAAATCACCGATAAACCACCCACCTTTAAAAGTATTAATGTTATAGATTTTCATATATTTGTTCTGTAAAATAATTTAAATCGTCTGGCACACCAATGGGGTAATGGAGATTATAGTAATAAGGTATAATTTTCTTACCATCTCTTATCATGTAATTGTATGAAGGTGCAACATAAAATTCATTACCATATCTTTCATCTTTTTTTATCATTTCGTTTGCTGAATAAACAAAATCAGAACCCTTGGACCAAAAGTGCAGACCATTTGTTGCAATATTACTGATTACAATTTTTTCTTTTATTTCCTGAATTCTTAAATCTTCACTAAGCTTTATGTAGCTATTTTTATTGGAATTAGAATGAAAGGCACCAACAATGCCATCTGCTTGATTAAATTTAGCAAAATTAAGTAAATTTTTAATATTAAAATCAACAATAATCTGGTCACAATTTACTATAATAAGCTGTTGACTGTTGTTGATATATTTTTCAGCTAGTAAGCATGTGCACGCGGGTCCTTCAGTAAGAGCCTCAGCAACTATGAGCTCATAATTAATGTCTAGTGAATCAAGAATGTCTTTGAAGCTTTTATCTGTACTGAGTTGTGATGAGATAATTAAAAAAAATTTAGTTTGTTTATCTTGTGATAGGTTATCAATGATGCGAGTTACCATCGGCTTGCCTTTCACATCAATCAGGGGCTTGAGCTCACCCGGGTGAGTTTTGCTAAATCGAGAGCCCACCCCAGCCATGGGTATAACCATATTCATGGCATCAACAACCGATTATGCCGTCTGCACGTACAATATAAAATGTCTTATGAATTATATTAACATTAATATTGTTTGCATTTAAATGTGCACCTAGTATACCCTCTGGACATGGTTGTTTTATACGCTCGGTGCCTTCATTATCGTTGTAAACTTTTGCATATGTGTCCATAGTATTCGAATTACCGTATGCAAACCAATCATTTATACCACCGCAGCCACCTGGGCGGTCCATAAGATATACCTGCTTCTCTGCACAGTTGTGTAGATTTATTTTTTCGCTATAAAGCAAATCCCATCTTACTCTTACTACAACATCATACTTAAAATTATTAACCCGCTCGTATTCTTTCTTAAGATCATTACTTCTTGTAATAGACCTGAGCATGCTCTTTGTATTTTCAGAAAAGGTGGGGTAATCAAAACAGAAAGAGATTGGCTTTAGAAAATTAACTACGTCAGTTATATCATAATCTGTATACTTGCCATAGGGTGTTGTGTCATGGTCGTTGAAATCATTCTTATAAGCACTATCGTCATGCTTATGCCAGCAATGGCAAAACACATCACAATTGTAAGGATCGATTAGATGGTCTTTTAAGCTTTGGCGTACATAATTAAAGCTACGTATTTGACCTGATAAACAAACAGCTACTTTCATTTCCATATAATTTATTTGATGGGGTAGCGCCTATTGTATTCCTCGAATAACCAAGGCTGGCCACCTGCAAAATGTCTGTAGATTATATTATTTGGATCGGCATGCACAATATCATATGTGTTGGGCTTTGTTGGTGTGAACGTTTTATCGCCTGTCTCGTCCAATAGATGTGTAACGTTCCATTCTGTTGGCAGTATATCAACATTCTCAAGCAATTCGTCCAGCGACAGAACAGTTTTTTCAGTTACTTCAGAATGCAGACCGTTGTTAGGTAGATCATAGAAAGGCGTCCAGCTATGAGGTTTTATGCCAGCATGCACATAGTATGCCTGCTGATCACCATGATAAAAGGTTCTCTTTTCATTAAAATGTTCGTTCCAAATTTTAAAATCTTTGTTTTCATAGAATTTCTCTCTTGAAGTAATCAGATTGATTAGCTTGCGGGTGAATGGCGAGATTTTGAGAATAAAGAATCCAAAGCAATGTGTGTTGCCTGAATCAATTGCATAGGTGAAACTTTTCTTGGGCTCATAAAACTTATCGAGCTGAGCAATAAAAACGTCTGCATCATATTGATATATAACATCACCATCCACAAGCTTGCCTGAGTCAACTAAATCTTTGAAAAGATACCACCTGTTGAAATGAAAATTATCACCAGGGTGAAGCTCTGGGAAGTAGATTTGTGGAGTAAAATTGGTTTGATTGATCTCAATATACTTTAACCCGTGCATCTCACAATATTTTCTATTGCGCGGCTCAATATACTTTCTGAATAAGTTTTCGCGTTCACCGTGCCATATAGCAAAATTTAAGAAATATTTCTTCATCATTCTAATATATACTATTAATTAGCTTTTGCAAGTACTTGCGGCATCGAGAATTAATTTTTTATAATAATTGAAGTCTGATTTGTATGTTTCTTTTTTACTCACCTCAGCATACTTGGTCATGAGCAGCTCCGGTGTTAAATCTTCCCATGAGTTAATAAAAAGAATTGGGCAATCTTTAAAATAAACCACTGGTATATCTTTTAAAACAATGGGCACTGTTCCTACATACATTGACTCCCAGATTCTATGACAGTCAACACTGTTTCCTGGTGGTGAAATAACATACTTGTATGTGCTTAGTTTGCGCAAATAGTCTTCAAAGCTATGCTTATGAAAATCGAAATCGATAAAATCGTAATGTTTGATCTTCTGTATTGCATGAGACCTCTCATTGGGATTTGTGTTGGGATCAAAGTTACAGTAAACAAGATTCTTTTTACTATTGTTCTCATTAATTATTTTTAATATTGTTTCTTTGTTACCGTGAGGCCAAACTTCATTTGCCATACCTATGGGTATGGTTTGTAATTTATTGTGCATAACATGGCAATTCATGCCAAACCATTTGACGAGATGCGGGTTGTTGAGAATCGATAGATGTTCTGTTGTGACTGGTGCATCTGCATCATGCGTAATCAAGACAAACGGGTAATTAATGTTGGGTAAATTTTCTCTTGCAAATAGAGAAATGTTATCACCATGAAGAAAAATAATATTTTCGTCAGGGTTGTATGTAATTTTCTTACCATATCTAGATATGTAGTTGCTTGCAAGGCTCAACAACTTATCTGGTGTAATTATAAAATCTGTATTATTCACTTTTCTTAATAAACTCTTCAATGCATTTCTTATTATGCATGTGTAGGTTGAAGATAGGAATCTTCTTATCCTTATAAATCACATAGGGTTTCTTATCAAATCCTACTGAGATGCTTTTCTCGATGAGCTCCTTGCCAACATAGTGACGGTATTCCACATAGCCTGGTGGATGGTTTTGATTAGTACCACCGAGAAACATGCCATAGGGATTAGGATCAAAAAGCATCTGCATTTCGTTAAAATTTTCAGAAAACGGTCCTGATGGCACACATGGTAGCATTTTATAATTTTTTCCGTATTTGTAGATTAAGTCGAGCAAGGCCATGTCTGTAATCCAGCTATAAAAATGCCCAACATGACTGCGTAGAGCTTCCTCACCTTTCTTGATGAGCTTCACATGAAGGTCCAGAAGTGTCTGTGCTGCTGCACTATCTTTTACAAAGATACAGCATGGTGCAGAAGCGGACGGCGCTTCATTGCAAAATCCAAACTCACCTGGTTTAAAAAATTTGCTTATGTTTGAAATATCATCAAATATAAGATTGTCACCTTCCAGATGCAGAGTATCTTTGAGGTCTCTTTTGATGATAAAAATGAGAAATAGGAATACACGAATTGTTGTGTTGAACCAGAATGCATCAGTCATATACCTGGGCCATTTTGTTTTAAATATATGAATAATTTCTTTATACTCCTCTGTCTGAAGCAGTGGTTCCACATCCACAGAATTTTCGTGCTTGTATTTTTCTTGTAAAATAATATATGCATTATCTGCATGTTTTTTATTAAAAGCAAGTGTCTGTTTGTAGTAATCAGGCAGAGAGGCAGGTGCGTAGATATTTTCCTCACTACTAGGAATACTGGTGGGTAGAAATGTTCTGTCTAGAAAGAACGAAACCAAATTACTCATATTTTTTAGTAAAAAATGCCTTGGTCAGATCTTTTTTGTCATATTGATGCACAATGGCAAAAGGTTGTTGACCTGGCTTGGTAAGCAGATTGTTGCATATCCATTTTTCACTCAAATCATTTTTCTCATCAGCTGCAGACAGGTGTATTAAGAATTCATCTCCATGCGGGAGAATCTCTAGCTGCAGACTCTTCCTCACATATGTTAAGAGATTTAAAATAACTTGATCGTATGCAAAATAATTTCTTTGTGGTAGAATGATGCTCAGCTCTGTTGCAACTTGCTTTTGATAATCAATTAGCTTGTCAATATTACCAATGGTAACGCCACAATTCAAAATCTTCTTGTCCTTTACCCCATCGTAACTCTCACTGTACCCGAACTTGTACCAAGTTGTGTTGGTGTCACAGTCTCTAAAATAGTTTCGTTCTTCTGCAAGCACAGTGCTGTTTGCAGGGAATTTTTTTGCATATTCAACAAAGGGGTCTTTTTGAAAAATGACATCCACATCTGTCATCAAAGCTGTCTGACAATTCGTTTGTGCTTTGATCTCTTTCAAGAGAAGATAAAATACAATGGGTTTTAAATTGTACGGTGTGAGGCTTCTAATATTATGTTTTTCGGCAAATTTATAGTAATTTATTATTTGTATCTTCTTTTGATCAATTGGCAGGCTCGAGCAATCCAGATCAGTTACAAGGAATAAAACACCATCCACATTGTCATTAAAGCTCTTGAGAAATGGTTTCAAGTAGTTGTAGTTAAACCCCAGAGATAGTGCAATAGTACAATTCATTGTGTTAGTTTAAAGTAGTGTTGCTCTAATTCAACTTCATTTTCAAAAGGTTGGTACCACCTGCAATTGTTTACTGTGGGTCGCTTCTCCAGAACATTGAACACATAATTCCACCAAATACGATTGACAATAGGGTCGCGTCTAAATACATCTTCAGTATAATAATTTTCAACAAATGCTTTGTCACTGGAACAACCATCATGATTTATATGAAAGGAAACAAAAGGTAATTTGTTTAGATTCTTGCATTTACACAAGCAATTGAGCATGGTGAAGAAATATGTATCCCAATAATTGTGACCAAGTATGAACTGTTTAAGAGATTTTGTTACACGCTTCCATGTGCTGTTTTTAATTGCAAAAGCATCAAACCCGTGCACTGAGTATGCATCTGCAACAGGTGTATCGTCAAGTGATTTAATATTGCTAATGCAGGCTTTGCTTGAGGGATAACACTCATACTCTGCAGTAATGTGCTTGATGAACCTATCAGAAATTATTATGTCACTGTTTGTGAATAAGAAATAGTCACTATCAATATCTGACATGACATCAAATATTTCATTTACAATTGGTAATTCTCTCTTGTTGTTGTTGATATCATTTTCTCTCAAACTATACTCTTGTGATAGATGGGCTTGTTTAAAATACTCCTTTACAACTGCATTTGACTTCTTTTTTAATTTGTTGATGGTAATGAATCCATCATAAACTAATTGATCTTCTTGAAACGTTATTATATACAGTTCAACGTTTTTAAATTTTTGCTTTAATTTTTGCAAGCTCTCAATGCACAGCATTTCACGATGATTCAATCTATCGTAAGGCTTGAAAGCATTTATACCAATTGCAATTTTCATGGTTTAATTTGCTTCAAAAAGCTAACAACCTCTTGCTTTGTTTTGATGGGTATTTGATTCACCATGACACCGTGTTTTTTAACAAAATATTCCCACTCTTTATGAATTTTTAGAGTACGAGAGCCATCAGGATTATCTGGGGCATCAATGCGGCTGCTCGTCTCTGGGTTATTCATAATGTAATTATCTGAATTTGTTAAATCTGCAAACCACCAGAACGGCGCTGCATAATCTCCACGCACAGACTCTCTATATGTGAGGTCAACATCCCATGCAAACCTATATCCAGTGTCATATAAGCCAGTCTTGCTGTAGCACGAAGCATGATGATATGTGAACTCGTTGCACATGTTTGGATAAAATGAAATGCTTGTATCTTTGCTATATTCTACAGTTAGTTTTGGTGTTCGTTTTTCTGGTGCACCAGATTCCCAGGATGTACTCACAAATGAAAAGTACTTCAAGTTGCTTGCTTTGGATGCCTCAATATATTTGTAGAATATATTCTTGTCTTTGATGATCATGTCATCTTCAATTATAAAAATATGATCACATTTTTTTTCCAAAAGAAAATTAATACAATCATTTCTGCATACACTTGGATACCTATTTTTGTGATGCTGTATCCAATCAGAATCATATTTTTTAGAATATTCTTTCCCACCATTAACTGTCACAAGTTCATCAATTGTATCACGTGGTAGAGAATTGTACAATGCATCATAATAATGCTCAGTATTATATGTGGTGATACCTACTCCAATTTTCTGTGTGTTCATAATGATTTAAAATATTCAATAACCTTATCCAAGCCATCATATGGCTGACCAGGGTCTGTAACATCAATATTATATTTTTGTTTGAATCTATCCACACCATTTCTAAAATTCTTCATCCAATCACCTTTCCTTATGGTAGATTTATCATGATGGTAGTCTTGATCAACAATGTATTGGTTGCTGTTCTCTAGGTCAATGAACCAACGGAACGGTGGGTGGTATCCATGCCTTATAGCATTCATGGTATGATCCACATGCTCCATGGCATTGACATATTGCTCATCCATCAATCCTATTTGGTCAAAGACTGATTTGTGGTAATAACTGCATGCTCCATACACATTAAAATACAGAGCCACTCTTTGTCCTCGTATTTCAAAGATTTTGCGGGGGATTGGCACATTGTTCTGTTTGTTATCTTGACCATGTAAGCAGTAGTTAAAATGCTTCACTCTGGTCTTTTTGCTTGCTGCAACATATGCAGCAAATGCATTGTCAAGAAAAACAACATCATCCTCCACAAGAAAAATGTGATCGCAACCTTTTGCCAAGAGAAATTCTATGGCTTTGTTCTTTGACTTGCCAACACCTAGATTCACTTCATTATTAATAATATGCATACCTGGTTGCATAATTTTATCAAATCCATCATTAACAACAACTAATTCATCATACCAATCTGGCTTGAGACTTTTGATGCATTCTCTAAGAAATGATGGCCGATCACAAGTGATAACACCTATCCCAGTTTTTTCTTTCATCTCTTGTATTGTATATTAAATAATAGAGATGTCAAACAATAGTAATTATGTCAACATATCAGATCTACCTGTAATACCCGAAATAGCACCTGGTGATTATTTTGTAGTTAAAACACCACAAGGCCAGGCTCTCATAGATTATGCAGATCTGCCATTTACCACAGTTTCAGGCAACAACGTCACCATATTCGGATCACTCTCTTCAAATTCCCTTACTGTGAGTACATCCATTTCAGCAGCATCAGCATACATTACCCAAATATATGTTGATGGTGTTTCTGGTCTTAACACAACAGGCAACTATAACACATTTGACATACGCTCAGGTATCATTGTGGATGTAGGCAACACCACTTCAGATTACATCATCTCATTGAGTGCAACTACAGACACAAAATTGAATGCTGTTTCAGCTGCAGTGCCAAAAATCTTTACTGACAGTGGAATTATATATATTAATGCTTCTGTTTCAGCACCCTCATTCTCAGAGGTGTGCATTGGCAACAATAATGTGCCGCAGAATTTGTTCATTCAGCCAGATGACATAAACATTCAGTACCTGTTTAATACTGAATTGGATTCGTTTCTCTTGACCAATTATCTCTCATCCATACCCATGGTATATATTGAGGAGAATGTGAGTAACAGTTACACCAATAGTAACAGTAAAATTCAGTTCAGAGCCGTATTCAGACCGCCACTCAAGAGTAGTGCCAGGGTAGCATGGAACATAGCAAAAGTATATTCTAGCTGATGGACACTGTAATCACATCGTTGCTGTCATCAGATTTATTTCTTATTGAAACGCCTAGCGGCACAGGCACAATAGATGCATCTCAAGTTAATTATGTTTCAACACAATTTCAAAAAATTTATTCCCTCATCGGTACATACTCACTCAATGTGCGGGAAGCTACAGCCAACACTTTAACTGTGCAGAGAATTAAGCCTTTTACTACTAACGTTGCTACAGTCACAGGCAACTTCAACACCTTTGTGTACAATTCCGGGTTAATTGTATCTGCATACAACACAACAAGCTCAGAAGTTAACTCCATAAGCTCCACCATAACCAGAGAGATAAGCGCGCTGTCTGCATCCGTGTACAATGTATTCTTTGAATCAGGTACTGCCAGAATCCCTCAATACATACATCAATACAATGTTAATCAGTCCACACAAATAACTTTAACAGGTGCAAAGACTGTACCGGCTGGTGTTGTCATTGCTGCACAAAACATAAGGTTCAAAGTTTTGTTTGATGGTTTCACTGACATTGGCGATAACACTTTTGTGACATACAACACAGCTTTTCCGTTTGTATATTTGAAAGATTTTGATTATACCATGTCTAACGGTTTTGACAAAAAGAATGATGATAATGGTAATGATTATGTGGACCCAGCCACACGACAAGTTGTATTGCCAATAATAATTGCAAATATGCCTGCTGCAGGCGACCCCGCAAGTGGTGGTGTGCTGTTCACCTGGAAAGTCCAGAAATTTTACTAATTGTTTTTGGAGTGAAAGTGCAGAGCTTTGGATATTTTATCCAAGATTACTTTGGGGCTGTGCCCTTCGCCCATGAGTCTGTTAAATTCTAGTTTGAATGCTTTAATAAATTCACTGGATAGCTGCAGATTGCGTGGATAAAATAACCGTCTCTTGAAGGTGATGGAACCGTAGCCCTCAAACAGGGCAGCAAATTTCTTGTTGAAACGGCTCACACATATATTTATCTTTTGGGTATGATAAGATTGCTGTAAAAGGATTTTTCATGCTTCTCTTTTTCAGATATCTGTTTCTGTGTGTTAATCAACTCCTCCATTTGCGAGGATGCTTGTATATCACTGATTACACTCTGATCTTCACCAATTAGATCGCCGTTCACATTGAGGTAATACCTCACCAATTGTATTCTTTCCTCAGGCTTGCCAAAAATTTCCACTATGCCAGGTGAATCATCCTTGGGAAAAAACACAGACACACCTGTTTTTTGAATTTGTTGCACAATGGTTTTGAATATGTTGTCTATTTCTTTGATGTAGACTTCATCTATCTCGCGCTTGTCATCTTGCACAACGGGCACAGGTGCTACACGTGTTATAGGTGTGAAGAATATGATGTCCAGATAGCGCATAGACTCACGCACCAACGGTATGCACTTGTCAATGAATTTGTCATCAAATTTATCGGGAGTCTTGCTGTTGCCCCAAAGAGAGTATATGATGTTATCCAAGGGACAACGGTCAAATATGATTTTGCTTCCCCTTTCACAATTTTTCTGCATGTCATCAATCATGCAGTTTAGTATCTTCCACTGCAGATCTGGTGTGGATTCCTTGCTATGGGGTGCCTTCTCTTGCTTCAATATTTTTCTGTAACTTGAATCAATCTGTTTGTAGGATGGCCATTCCTTTATGAAATCATTTATGAAGGTTGTTTTGCCTTGACAAGCGGATCCAGATACAGCAATTCTCATAACATATTTTACAGTTAATTTCAATATTTGCAAGCCTGCTTAAATAACATTATTATGTGCGGTTTTCTAGTAACAAACAAGCCAGTGTCAGATGCAGAATTGGACCATGCAAATTTTTATATCAAATTCAGGGGGCCTGATCATACCGAGAAAACAAAAATAGAAAATATTAGCTTCATACACAACCTGCTCAGTCTCACAGGAGAATTTAGACCCCAGCCAATTTTTAAAGATAATATAGCTGTGGTCTATAACGGTGAAATTTATAATTTTAAGGAATTAGATAAAGATGCAAAATCAGACGGTGATGTAATTATTCCACTGTACAAAGAATATGGTGCCAATTTTCTTGATAAACTTGATGGTGAGTTCTCCATAGTGCTTATTGATTTTAATACAAACAAAGCAATATTAGCTGTTGACACCTTTGAAACAAAACCTCTGTATGTTGCACACAAGGGCCCATACTTTGGTGCTGCATCTCTGAGAAGCGGTTTAGTAAGGCTGGGATTCAAACATATAAGAGAATTGAGATGCAATACAGGTATAATATATAATATAAAGTCACTAGCAGTTGAGGACATATTTGAAATACATAAGTTTGATGTTGAAAATGAGCACAAGAAAACCTTTGATGATTGGCATAATGCCTTTGAAGCAGCAGTTTTGAAGCGGCTAAAATATGTGGATCTTAAGAAAACTGGAGTTGGTCTGCACTTAAGTGAGGGTCATGACAGTGGCTCTATTGCAGCGTGCCTTAAAAAATACAACCTTTCGGATGATATCTTAATACATTCTTTCATAACACAGGATATGCATCCTGAAGTCTTGAGGTGGAGACATGGGCTTGATCAGGATACTTTGCCAAAGAATGGCAGTGGAGAAATTTTTAAATCTCCAAATTTTAAACGATCCATACTTGATAGTATAAGAGAGGAGGATTTTGTTTTGAGCAATATTTTATATAAGAAAAGAGTTGAGGATTTTGATTATTTTACAATGACACCCGAAGCAAAGCTGGAAGTAAGAAATTCCTACTATCATTTCACAAGAAATATGTACCATCTTATATACAGAGCTAGATTGAAACATAGTTGCAGAATAGGGCTGGGTGGTTATGGTGGTGATGGTGTGTCAAGTGCGTGGGTAAATAAAATTTATAAGAAATATGGAAGCATATGGCCTATTATTAATTTCAGGGATAACTCGATGTATCTATCAGATATAATAGCAGGTTCTCTGGGAGTTGAAGTAAGAAACCCTTACATGGATAAAGCATTATGGCAGGAGTCTTTCTGGATGGATAAATCTGTCTATAGAAATGAAAACAATAATCATAAACCACCATTGCATGACTATCTTGAGAAAGAGAAATTTCCATTTTATAAGAGAGATAAAAACAACGATATAGAGTTCTTCTGGATTGGATTCGGTAATTTTCTGAACTTTAACTCAGTACATAAAGACCCTATTTATGTACCGCAACCTGATATTACACTTTAAGTGCTTTGTCCCAAATTACAAGCTGCAGACGCGGGCTAAAATTGAACATGTGCTTCTTGCAAAGATCGGCTACCATGGCCGCCTTTTCTGCTAATTCTGCCCTGCTGCCACAACAAGGCATCAACCATACACGATTCTTTGGCACATTAACGTCAGGGTTGTTTATATACTTCTCCAGGATTTCCTGCACATCAGATTCACCGCTAACAACAAACTTGAACCCTGACCCATTCTCTGCATGCCACTTTAAAACAGCGGGCTTGTATCTCTTTTCAACAGCATCCCCATTATTAGACAGTTTTGGTGATGTTGTGAACGTTGCCCTATATTCTGTTAGCCAGGCTTCATCCGGCAGAATGGTTGCATTGGTTTCAAAATCAATAACCGGCGTGTATCCAAATCGGTCTGCATACGAGCGCACTAATTTGAGCAATTGCTTCTGTTGAATGAGTGGTTCACCGCCAGTGATCTTCCATATGGCACCCTCGCGCAACTTGCACTCATATCCCTCTTGCAACAACAGATCCAATATGCTGTCCAAAGTCAACTTGTTCTTTACAGACCAGCTCACAAAGCTGTCACAACCATGTGGTGCAGCTGCAGAAGCAAATCCTTTGCATGTGAGGTTGCACATAGAAAGGCGCATGAACACAGAAGGCATGCCGGCATATTCACCTTCACCTTCAATGGTGTAAAAAATCTTATCATCACTAAGAAATAGTGTATCAATTGCATCAGTCATATGTTTATAATAAATTATATTTCTTTGTTTTCAACTGGTTTCCTTGTTCAATATTATAATATATATGCCTCAAAAGAATGTTGCACAGAATAAATAATTACAGATGTCGAAAAAAGACAAGCTGCGTAAAAGAGCTGTAAGACAAGCCAAGGATGAAAACGGTATCATCAAGAATGACATTTTTCTCAACTTTAAAATTGATCAAAAATTTCACCTAAATGATCATCACAAAGCCTTTGTAGAGAAAGCCATGGCAGACACCTCACAGATTATATTCTGTGATGGTCCTGCAGGTTCTTCCAAAACATATCTGGCAGTTTATGTGGCTTTGTCCATGTTGCGAGACAAAAAAATAGAGGAAATAGTATACATCCGCAGCATTGTGGAGTCTGCCACAAGAAAATTAGGCAGCTTGCCTGGTGAAGTGGATGAAAAGTTCAAACCATGGAGCATACCATTAGTGGAGAAATGTGATGAACTTGTGGGTAAACAAATAACAGAAATGCTTTTTGAAAGCGATTACTTGAAGAGTATTCCAGTAAATTTCTTGCGTGGTTCAACATTTGCAAACAATGTTGTGATAGTGGATGAAGCGCAAAACTTGGAGCACAGTGAATTGGTCACTATTTTAACCCGGTTTGGCAAAAACTGCAAGCTGTTTGTCATTGGTGATTCCTTGCAATCAGACATACAGAAATCCGGCTTTGAGAAGATAATGCATGCATTTAATACAGAACAAAGTCATGAGAATGGCATCAGTGCGTTCCATTTCACAGAAGATGACATCACACGCAGCAAGCTGCTCAAATTTATTGTGAAGGTTATTGCCAGTATCAAGATGAAGTGATTTGAGACAATCTCTCTAATTCTTCAAGCGCTCTGCGAATATTCTGTTGTGCCTCTGCACTGTACCCGGATGTAGCATCATGATGTGAATCTGCATCTGTTGCAGTCACCTCTTTGTCACCATTGATTATGGTGTTCATTCTGCTCAACACATCTGTCTTGAGCTTTTGCAATTGCGGGTCTTTGTCGCGATGCACCATTCAAGTGCCCCAAGAGGTTCCTGCATAAGGATTGCTTATGCCGCGTGTCACTTTGTTGGTGAGCGGTGCACCAGACTCAATGTTCAGACCTGCATTCACTGCAGTTACATTCTGTAGTGCAGGTGGTATGGTAGTTGTAACAGTTACTGCAGCTGCATTGCCTGAAGCTATACTGGTAGCGGTATGTGCAGTTTGTGTGGCTGTGGCAATTGCAATTGCAGAATTCTTCTCATGTTCCCACACTTCCACCTGTTTAACCCAGCAACGACCATTGGTAAGATGTCTCACATGTCGATCAGCTGTCTCCAAGCACCATTCTGCAGTACGCTCGATGCCTACTCCATTTTCCATGATGCGTGGTAATGCTGCACCTGCATGACCCAATGCAATGAATGTATCAAGTAGAGGATCATCACCTGCAATGCATAATGTATGATCAAATTGATGTTCTAATGCTTGCTTCAATTCCTTGAGACCACCAAAATCTACAACCCAATTTCTTGCATCTAAGTGTTCACACTCAAACCAAAATTTTGCCACCAATCGGTAACCATGCACATATTTGCAATGACTGTCTGCTCTCCATTGTCTGAATGCGCAACTTCCCAGCTCTATAATCTTTGTACTTTCATGTTTCATATTTGAATTATAACTGTGTTTGTTCGTTAATCAACTGTATACATACCAACTCTTTATATTACTGTATTATTATAACCAAATTAATTTAGAAATCAACTGTATTTGTTTGGAATTTATGCAATATAATGTTGCAACATGCACTTATTAACTCTTGAGAGATCGGAGTGCGGTTATGGCTTGCTGATCATTAGGATTTTTTCTAATTCTTTGTATGAGTTCTTCTGCACGGCCTACATTCTGTTGCACTGGTGCTGTATCAGTGGCCACTGGATCTGCTGCACCAGTAATACCACCGCGACGGGCAGTACCAGCTATCTGTCGTTGCAACTGCTGCGGTGCACCACCTGCAGCAGACTTGAGCGCTTGACCCAATGCACGCGGTGCATTCACAATGCGTGAATATGCACCAATGCCTTTGGTGAGCGCATTTACTGGTGCAGCTGCAATTTTACTGATCATATCTGGTCCCCGGGGTTGTGCAGGTTGTGGTGCAAGTGCAGCTGCAGCTGCAGCTTGTGCAGACACTTGATTGCGATAATTCTGATTGACAGTTCGTCCTGGTGCGCGCTGCTGCTGTGGTTGCTTTGGTTTGATTGTTGCTTTGGGTGCACTATTAGATGGTGCTGCAGGTGCGACAGGAGGAGCTGGAGGTGGTGGTATTTTTCCGCCCCCGGCAGTAGCTACAGGTGCTTTTACTGCAGGTGCAGGTGCTACTGCTGGTGCTGGAGCTACAGGTGGTACAGGTGCTACTGCAGGTGCAGGTGCTACAGGTACCGGGACAACTGCTGGCGCCCTTGATGCAGGCTTTACAGGTGCATTGGGCACTGTCTTGTACTTGCTGATAATATCCTGATACCTGCTCTCAAACTCTGACATCTTCTTTTTTGCAGCTGACTTCTCTCCCTGTGGTGCACTTGGGTCATTTGCAATCCTATTCATTACATCATACTGCTTGGCTATTTTTGCAGCATCAACAGGCTTTTTGCTTGCAGGTGCAGGCACTGTCGTTGCTGCAGCTTGACTGGGCTGCGGCAATGATGGTCGAGGTGGTGGTAGCTGAGGTACACCCTGCTCTTCAATTAAACTGTGGAAGAAATTATTAAACTTGCTCATTGCTTAGAATATACTCCTTGTACAAATCTTTTATATGCACATCATTCAAGCCATTGTCCTTGAGTATGGCTTCAATTGCCACAATGTCAGCCAAATTGACAATCATTTCACCTGCAGGTGCACCCAGTTTTTGCAGAATAAAAGCTTTTAATCCTTGTAAATTATTGTGTGTAGGTGCTGCCACCATGGAAGCAGGCAGATCCACCATGGGGTTCATGTCTTGTGCAGGTTGCATCACTACAATGGAAACTGAGCCACCACACTCATGCAGCACATAACCCTCATAGCCTGCATATGCTTTGAATGCATCATGCTCTTTGTTGAGAGGATCAAACTTTATGCGTATTCTTTTCAAATTCTGCGCTTTGGCAGTACTCTCAATTAGTTGATCAAATTTCATTGACTATAATATTTATTATTGAATATCACAAACTTTAAGTTATATTATTAATATGTCTACAAAAGTATTAATTCCATACGCAAATCATAACCACCCTCGATCTGAACAAGAGAAGCAGGAGATCATTGCACATGCTGCAAAAGCTTATGAAGCATATCTGGATGCATTGTGCATTGATTGGCGCAATGATCCCAACAGTTCCAACACACCACACCGAGTGGCCAAAGCCTTTGTGGAAGATCTGGCCAGTGGTTGTTACAGTACCCCGCCCAAGGTGACTGCGTTTGCAAATGTGGACCAGTATGATGGCATTGTGTGTCAGAACAACATCAGAGTAACCTCACTTTGCTCTCATCACCATGCAGCGTTCACTGGTGTGGCACATGTGGCATACATACCTGCACGTGATGGCAAGGTCATTGGATTGAGCAAGCTTAATCGCATTGTGGACTGGTTTTCACGCAGACCACAGGTGCAAGAAAATCTCACCATGCAAATTCATACACATATTGATGAAGCTTGTGTGAAGAACAATGGTGTAGCAGTCATGATTGAAGCCAAGCATTCATGTTGTTCCAACCGCGGCATCAAGCATGATTCTACTATGCGCACTGCGCGCATGTCTGGTGCATTCCTGGACAATGGCGACAACTCTCGTTCAGAGTTTTACAAGTTCATTGAATTTGCACAAGTGCATTAAGTCTCATCCAGCTCCAATTGATCATCACTTGCTTGCCCTGCACTAAGCCATCTGGCGTCTTGCCGATGTGTCGCAAGATTGCATATCTGAAGTGCCTTTTAGCAAAAGCGGTTCTCTTAGGCTAAGCTCAATTGACTTGAGATTTTCACTGAACTCAAGCAGAGGAGCAGTGCTAGGAATCAAGCCAATCTTTTGCAAAGCTAAAAAGGTGGGCGGGTGATTCATGGCATTTCTAATTTTAGCAGGGGACGCTCGACCATTGGCAATAACCTCTGAGAGGATATCCTTGGCAATCATGGCAGTATACTCATTGGCCGCATTTGCTTCAAACATCTGCTCGTCACTATACCCCTCAATTCTGGTTGGTTCTGCAATCTCATACAGCTCAGCCAACAACTTTTCCAGGATAACAATCTCTTGCTTGTTTAACTCATAGGCTTCAAGTGCAGCTGGAATAACAGATTGCATCTCAATTAACTCTGCCTCCAGGGTGAGGATGACGTGTGGGAGTGCATTTTTTTTTCTACAATTGGCCAGCTCCATTTCTTTGGCCTTGAGCTTCTTTTCGCCCACCTCCTGCAGCATGGCAGCTCGGTAGCGTCCCTCCAAAAATCCCTTCAGTGTCTTGATCTTCTCCCAAGTAGTCTCTCCAATTACTTGGTAGCGGTAATTAAACTCTGTATTTAGTTTTGCAGCCATAAATTATACTTACTTTATAGCTATAAATTATCCATATGCAGCTGCTGCAGGGCCACTCCTGGCTGTACCCACTCCTGCCACATCATTGCCCACCACTCCAGTGTTAGTAACCAGGTTAGTCATGGAAACACCGGATCCTACGGATCCATAGCCAAAGATGGCTTTGTCAGTACCATATGCAGCTGCTGCAAGGGCGAATCTAGGTGTGCCTACCCCTGTCACATCATTGCCCACCACTCCAGTGTTAGTAACCAGGTTAGTCATGGAAACATTACCGCCTGTACCTCCCCCATAACCAAAAATGGCTTTGTCAGTACCATATGCAGCTGCTGCAAGGGCGGTCCTAGCTGTGCCCACCCCAGTCACATCATTGCCCACCACTCCAGTGTTGGTAACCAGGTTAGTCATGGAAACATGGGAAGCTACATATCCATAACCAAAGATGGCTTTGTCTGTACCATATGCAGCTGCTGCAAGGCCACTCCTGGCTGTACCCACTCCTGCCACATCATTGCCCACCACTCCAGTGTTAGTAACCAGGTTAGTCATGGAAACATTACCGCCTGTACCTCCCCCATAACCAAAGATGGCTTTGTCTGTACCATATGCAGCTGCTGCAAGGTCACTCCTGGCTGTACCCACTCCTGCCACATCATTGCCCACCACTCCAGTGTTGGTGACCAGGTTAGTCATGGAAACATTACCGCCTGTACCCCCATAACCAAAGATGGCTTTGTCTGTACCATATGCAGCTGCTGCAAGGGCATACCTAACTGTACCCACCCCAGTCACATCATTGCCCACCACTCCAGTGTTGGTGACCAGGTTAGTCGTGGAGACCAAAACACCCCCAGCTGCAAATCCATAACCAAAAATGGCTTTGTCAGAAGTAGTAGGTGTTATTACATCACCATACCTGGTTGCAAATGTTGCATAGAATGTTCTAATTGCCCCTACGTTGCAGTACAGTGGTCCACTGGTGTAAGACCACACACCACCAGTGGTTCTCTTGAGAACATGAAAGGAGTTATCAAAATTAGGACTGCCTTCATATGTGCTCACAAACAGTCCCAAGGAATTGTCTGCAAAGACATCCAGCTTGGCTGATTGGATGCTACTGGCTTCAGAGGGATTGAAGGCAATTCCACCCAAACCTGATCCCTGACATGATGCAACAACTGTGTTGGATATGATGGTGTTGGTAGTAAAATTATATTCTATGAGCGCTATGGCTGCACGTGGAAGAGACACTGTTTTCTTGACGTATATGATGTAGGCTATGTTGCTGTCTGTTTTGCTGAAGTCCAGCCCAACAATGGGTGATCTGCCATCAAGATTGTCTCCACCGCCAATGCCGGGATCAATCCTGTAGTCAGTGGCCACACTGGCGTCTGTGTATATGGCCACATTATCAAAGTAGAGTGTACCAGCTGAAGTGACACCAGCAGTGTGAAAGACACCCAAGTAATCGCAATTGTAATCATAATTATACACAATGCCGGGGCTGCCATCAAAAATCAAAGCATTGTCCGGATATGAATGTATGGTGTTACTGCTTCCGCTGGCTCCGCCCCCGGGGTAAGCTAACTTATAACCTGATGCATTTGTCTTGTCTTGCACCGCAATCAATGCAGCACCATTTGCACGGAAATCGCGCGCCACAGCGCTTATTTGCGTTGGTGTGGACCATGTGAGACCTCTGTCAGTTGAAGAAGAAGTAAACAGAGGTTTGGTATTTGAGGTGCCGGTATCGAAATAGAAATAATAATATGTGTTGTCAGCAGCTATGAAGAGATGGTCAGTGCCTGGAAAGAATGAGACTGGTGGTGCAAGATTGGCTGGTGTGGAGACTATATCCCATGATGTGCCGTTCCATCTTCTGACAGATCTGAAGAGACCAGGGTCTCTGGCATTTGTAACCATTGCAACCAAACTATTATTTGCACCACTCTCATAAGCCATGACCATTTGTGTCCTGCTATTTCCTGCAAAGGGAATTGTCGTGATTTTGCTCAGTGTCACCAGATTGTTGGTATATTCTCTTATTTCAAAAGGAGGTTTGCCTGTATCCAAAGCGGTTCCCTGAGCCAGAAAGGACATTTTCTGTACAATAACAGAAACAGGATTTGTGGGTGTGGGTGTCACAGTGGGTGTCACAGTGGGTGTCACAGTGATTGTGGGCGTCACAGTGGGTGTCACAGTGATTGTGGGCGTCACTGTGGGTGTCACAGTGGGTGTCACAGTGGGCGTCTCAGTGATTGTGGGCGTCACAGTGGGTGTCACAGTGCATGTGGGTGTCAGAGATATGGTGGGTGTAATTGTAATGGTTGGTGTGACTGTGTTGGTAGGCGTCACTGTGGGTGTCTCAGTGGGTGTCACAGTGCATGTGGGTGTAATTGTAATGGTTGGTGTCACAGTAGGTGTCACTGTGGATGTAACGGTGATGGTAGGCGTCACAGTAGGTGTTGCAGTGCGTGTGGGTGTAATGGTGGGTGTTGCAGTGCGTGTGGGTGTAATGGTGGGTGTTGCAGTGCGTGTGGGTGTAATGGTGGGTGTCACAGTAGGTGTAGCGGTTGGGGTGGGTGTAACTATTGTAGGCGTTACTGTGATTGTAGGTGTTGGTGTTATTGGTACAATCACATAGTTGGTATCTGTTTTTGTAACATTAACAATTGATGCTAAATTCTTTTTCACATACTCTACACCATTTATAGTGACATAATTGTAACCAGACAATGCTGCTATATTTGGTAGTACTATCATGATGATTACTTGTTAATGTCAATGAGTGCATTCAATTTTTGTAGAAATTCCATGCCCAACAACACTGGTGTTTCATTTCTGCTTCTGTCTGCTATTGAAAACTTCACCTTGTTATATTTTTTGCCTTTGAAAATAATGTCAAACTCCACAATGGGTCTGCTTTCATTAACACCTGATCCAATGTGTATCACAATTGTGTCTGCAATTTTTTTCTGCAAACGCAAATTGTTGGGTGTGGAAACAAAGGTGACTGTGCCATTCTCTATCTGTATGTTGCGACCGTCCAGCACGTTAAAAGCACTGTTGCCTGAATCTGCCATGCTATCCACCACACCAACACCTTCAATGGTAATGGACTCTATTAAATTGACTATGTTTTTCTCGTAATAGTACTGCCGGAAGGGATTCACCCCATTATTTATTCTTTTTATTATATGAAAGCTTGGTGGGCCGCTCTATATATTCTTCCAGGTGCTTTGCAAATGTCTTTACTTGTTCCACAACAATGTCCTTCTCCTCACCCTTGAGCTTCTTGGTGCGTTCATACAGATCCAGTATGAAATCTGAGCTTATTCTGATGTAACTCACACCCTCTTTGAGCTCAGTTTTCTTTAAAAATTTCATTTAAATACTTAAGAGAAAAGTTGATAAGGCTACTATTTGTTGAGATAATATGCTCGATCACATAAATATTATCATGTACAGAGATGATATTAACAATTTAAATAATGCCTTCTTAAAGGTAATAAATGAAGGTGTAGCAGATTTAGGACCTCAGGCAGACTCACAGCAGGGTTTGTCACCAGTGATACCCACCATAATCAAGGGCAAGCAAGAGGAGTGTGAGGATTGTGGGTGCGATGGCAGCTCTACAGCTGCATCAGTCAATCCACCGGATGCTGATGAAATTGAAATGGCCAGGGGTGAGCTACACAACACCATTCGCCATGCCATTAGTTTGTATGCAAAACTCAAAACAACCAACAATCTTGAGGCTTGGGTGCGCGCAAAAATAACAAAAGCTGCAGATTATTTGAACTCTGTGAAACATTACATGGACACTGATGAAGTGCAGAGTGAGCAAAATGAAGAACAGGAATTGTTCAATGCTCTTGATCAAGGTTCAACAGATATCATGCACAAACTTTCCAGCATACTTGCACGTGAAAGCAAGGAAAATTTAGAAAAAATCTTGTTTGAAGTGGTGCAGTTGATTGAAAAGAAAACTTAATACATCATTCGACCAACTGTCAAACCGCCATCCACCTGGTAGGGCGGGTTGGTGAGTTTGTTACCAAATGCCTTGTCTGTATCTTTCATCAATTCTTTGCCCAGAAAGCTGTTCACTTCATTCTCTTCGCTGCTGTAGCTTGCAAGATGCTTGTCAAAGATTTTCTTAATCTTGTCATGATTGCTGGTGTACATCTTCTTAATTAAATTCATCTTCTGATTGTCAGTGAGCGTGCTATACATCTTGCGCAATTCAGATGCACTCTCAATATCCTTGCCAAAGATGTTGCTACCAAATTTAATTGCTGGAAATGTGTATATGTAGCCATGCTTGGAAAATGGTTCCATGTTTGCAACAGAATAATCCTGAAAATATGATGCAGTACCATCCTTCTTGATGCGTGTGAACAATGACTGCCTGGTGGGGTCTTGCTTCTCTTTGCTACTCACTGCAAATACAGCCTTATCTTTATCAGGATTATATTTCTTGAGAATCTCCTCTGATCTGAATGGTGACTTCACTTCAATAATTTTATTCGGGTCTATGCCTGTGGATGATATTATGAGCTTCTTCTCTTGAGCTGTGAATGGTCTCTCCTCTGTGTAGCCTGTTATGGCTATGTAGGTATCTGCATCTGGAAATGTATGTTGTATGTTATCGAAAATGCTTTTATGGCCCAAATGAAAAGGATGAAAGCCACCTGGAAAAATTACTACTGTCTTGCCCGTACTCTCTACAATAAAATGCTTGTGAACAATGCTCTCTACCAATGCATCGAATTTCATCTATTTAAATCTACATCCGGATCATATTTTCTCACCAGTGTGATGAGCTGTGTGAGTACTTCCTTGGCATTCTCCGGGTTAATGTCTGGCAGCTCAATGATGGTGTCTGTGTCTGTGGTGTCAGGCTTGATCACAAGAGCTTTCTTCAGCAACCTCACCAGCATTGTCTCACCTTCAGAAGTTAAAGGTGCAGCAGGTTGAGCAGCAACAGGTGCAGCTGCATCTGCAGGTGGCATGGCGGCATCTTGTGCAGGGGGCAATGCAGAGGCAGGCTCCTGTTCAAGTAGGTGCTGATATTTTTTCAGAGTTTCTAGAAATTTCATAAATTAGGTTTGTATTTGACCTGCCACGCTTTTTATTTTTGAAGAAAGCTTCTTGAGAAGAACACCATAGGATCTTTCAATATCTTTCTGCGGATTATCAAAAGGATTCAGCCCACCCTTTGCCTGTCCACCTGCGAGGTTTTTTACCAACATTACATCACTGGCAGAAATTGAATTTTTACCTAGAATACTTGATGAATTTTCTGCATTCTCTTCACCGCCACCTGTGTCAGATGCATCTGCAACCTGGTTACCATCTTCATCCATATCAATAATGTTGTAGCCTGCAGCATGCTTGCGCATCATGCAATAACACTTTTTCTTGGAAGTGGGATGCTGATATTTGTGTATCACATCAAATTCATCGGAAACATCTGCACAATTATCTGACTCCATGGCGCTAGCTTCACGCAGATCCAGATCTTCATATATAGAAGACAGCTTCACAAGGTACTTGCTCACATATGTATTTATTATCTCAGAAGCAGTTGTTTGGATTTTATTGCATTAAAGTACACATCAGATAAGAAGGTTAACCCATACTTCTGTGTAAAAATGCGGATCTTACGGAAAGTATACTGCTCATAGCTGGTTCTATCAATAAGAGCTCTTATTCTGTACAGAATCTCCATTCCCCTGGCCTCATTCTTTTTTACCAGATACACAAAGGACTTGAATGTATGGCTTGTGATGAATATTCGCACAGGAAGCAATCTCATGACTTTGCGAAGCAACATTTCAATGAACAGAGTCAGCTCTTCTTCAGCAATGTATTTGTTCAGATCAGTTTTGATCAGATTGCTTGTGCTGTAAAATACAACCACCTTCTCACTGCATCGCGCATGCAGTATCTCCTCACACAATGCATGTATGATGCCGTGGTACAGCAGCTTCCTGATGTCTTTGTTTGCGAGTCTGATATCAGTTAATTTGTAGTCATTCAAGTGTGCAAAGAAATTGTGCAGAATTTTGTCATTGTAAATTTTTTCAAAATCAATAACATACAAGTTGTGTGTTGGTAGCAGTATGCTGTCTGACATGTATTGTAGTATATGTGCGGTATGACATTACTCAACAAATCGGTTCTTAAATTCTGTTGGTGGCGTGCCTATGCGTACATTTATTATGCCGTTGTAATAGTTGTCATTGAGCAGCACATCTCTGGCTATTTGTTCTTTTATTTCAAAATAAGCTAACTCCCATTTGGATCCACATGTGCGTAGAATTTTAAATTCAAACTGTTCTTTGCCAAGCTTCAGCATATCTGCATTCAATTCATTTGATGAGCTAGTATAGCCTCTCCAGCTTGATTCCTTGATTTCAATTCTATTTCTAGTCTTGCCCTTGAGCGGCTTTTTCTTGTGTCTGGATTTGCACTGCTTCTTGCCAATGTACTTCTTGTTGGTGCTTAGATTCGTTATTTCGTATATGAAGCCAAATGTTGTTTCATCAATAACAACACCATCTGCCAATAGCCAGTGTCCGGTGTCCATGTCTTACTTAATTTGCATGCATCAGAAATCACATGCCTGTAAGAGGCCTGCGCATAACCACCATTTTCACCTTGCCCTTGCCTTTGCTCTTTCTTCCCTTAGCACCCAAAGCAACTGGCGACCGGTAATCGTCCTTGTTATATTCATCTTTACCGGGTGTGCCTGAGGGTATATCCTTCCAATCAGATGTTTGGAACGTTCCCAGAGATCCCCCGGAACCTGCTGTATTAGAAGCTGCAACTGTCATTGCACCTGCATCCTCTATGAGCTTGGCAAACAATATATCAAACATTTTCACTTTAATTATTTATAGTATACATTATAATAAAGATATGGAATATAACATATCAAGCATATTAGCTGAGATAAAGCAAGATGTAACAGTGGATGAATTGAATCTACGAGAGGTGCAATTCCGGTTGCCAGCTATCAAGCACAAGTATGCAGGTCTTCTGATCAGATCCAAAATTGAGCTCAACAACAAGAAGAAAGAGCTTGATGAGCAGCGCAAGAATGCTGTGGAGCAAATAAAAGAAAAAAGCCCCATCAAATTGGCACCTAACACACTGTATGATACTGCAAGCGAACTGCCCAACCTCAAGAAAATACGCAGCGAAATTGAGGAAATGGAACTGCTAATAACATTGCTGGAGAAAACTGAGAAAACTCTGGCCTCCATGACATATGACATAAAGAACATTATAGAGATACAAAAGCTTGAAACTACATGATAAAGATTGATCTGGATGGTAAAAAGAACAAAGCTACTCTCACCGGGCTTTACTTTGATGAAATAAGAGAGAATTTCTCTGTTAAGAACAAAGCTGCCGTATTCCTGAAGCGGTACGCCCGTTACATACCATCGCGCATTTACAGTATTACACCTACCGGCAGATTTGATCCATGCCTGACACTAGAACTACAGAAATTTTTTCTTGAAAAACAATATGCCTGCACCATTGAAATTTCCGAAGACATAAAGAAGATAATTACACCATCTGTTTATTCATGGCAACAGAATGCAAATTTTTCTCCTGTGCCTTACAAGTTGAAGTTAGATTTGCGTGATTATCAGGAGGAGATAGTCAAACAGTGCCTAGCCTCAGGCAGAGGCACAGTGGTACTTGCAACTGCTGGTGGCAAGACTCTTGTAATGGCTTCACTGATATCATCTGTGTACCGTTTTCACAATAGCAAATTCAAATGTCTGCTTGTGGTGCCAGATCGCGGTCTTGTGGAACAAACATTCAATGATTTTGTTGAATATGGTGTACCCTTGTCATTCTCCAAGTGGACAGGTGATAACAAGCTGGACCTCACTTCAAATATTATAATCGCCAACCTAGGCATACTGCATAGCAAGAATTCGAATTTGTCTTGGCTAGAAAATATTGACATGGTGGTAGTGGATGAAGTGCATAAGATTAGAAAAGGAAAGGAAGTTAACAAGCTGCTAGCCCTGATCAAGACACCGCACAAATTTGGCTTCACTGGAACCTTGCCTGAGGAGAAAGAGGACCAGTGGAATATTATTGGAAAGATTGGACCACTGTTGTATGAAAAGAATAGTTATGAACTACGAACTGAAAACTATGTAAGTAATGCAAGCATACAAATGCTCAATATTTTCTATCAGACTGTGCCCAAGCGCAACAGTGGTAACTTCACACCCACTGATTTCTACAGGAAAGAGCTCGATTTTATCATTGATAATAAATTCAGGAACATACTGCTGTCGAAAATTGTAAACAAAGTTTCAAAGAACGTTCTCATCTTAATTGACTTCATCAAGCATGGTGAAATACTTGAAGCTACTCTCAAGGCAAGCTGCCCTGGCAAAAAGATATTTTTTATTCGCGGTGAAGTTGAAGTGGAAGAAAGAGAGAGAATTAAGAGCATCATTGAAGCAGACAATGATGTGGTTGTGGTTGCCATTTCCAAGATATTTTCTACTGGTATCAATGTCAAGAATTTACACTACATCGTATTTGCAGGCGGTGGCAAAGCTAAGATTAAAACTGTTCAATCTATTGGTAGAGGTTTACGCTTGCATATTAACAAGGATAAGCTTATAATATTTGATATATCAGATCAGCTGTATTACGGTATACAGCATACTAGCAAAAGAAAACAAATTTATGAAAAAGAAAAAATCCAATACAACACCACCGATATCTACGAAAAAGCCTAAAAAAGATAAACCTTTTTATGTTAGTCCCAAGGAATTTGAGGCAGAGATTACTATCTATTACAACACTGGCAACATGTCCATCAATCTGGGCGAATCAATTACCAAGATTGCCAATGGCTTGAGCTATGCCCCTAACTTTATCAACTACACTTACAAGGATGACATGATTGGCGATGCAATTGTGAAGATGTTTTCTGCTTTAAAAAATAAGAAGTTCAGATTAAACAGCGGGTTCAGCCCCTTTTCTTACTTTACAACAATTGCTTTCCATGCCTTCATCAACAGAATTAAAAAAGAAAAGAAGCACCATGCTGCAATCAATGATTACAGGGAAAAGGTGTACACTGATTTGATTCATTCTTGCCCGGGCGGTGAACACATATACGTTAAACCAACTGACAACCCTCATACAGATGATGGTGAGAACGGTGTGTACAGTAATTTGAATGGTTAAGCTTAATAACAAGAAAATATGCTGCTTTTCTGATGTACATATTGGTGTACACCAGAATAATGTCTTTTGGTATAATGTTGCCCAAAAATTCTTTACTTGGGTAGCACAAGAACTCAAGAGTAGACAGATTGAAGATATCATCATTTGTGGTGATTTGTTTCACTACCGGGATGAAATCTCTGTGCACACCATTCACCTTGCATCACAGCTCTTGGCAGAATTAAAAGACTTCAACATCATAATGCTGGTCGGTAATCATGATGCTTACTACAAGGACCGGTCTGATGTAAATTCTCTAACACCGTTTGCAGGATGGCCCAACATACGCGTCATTTCCCAAGCTACTTCGTCTTTTAATTTCAACAGAGAACTTTCTTTTATACCATGGGGCACAGATCCTAAGCTTCTGCCTGATAGTGAAGTGATGTTTGGCCACTTTGAAATTGAAACATTCAAGATGAACAGCCATAAAATATGTGAACGCGGCATCAAAGCATCACAATTACTCGACAAGGCTAAACTTGTTATCTCAGGACATTTTCACCTCAAAGATGAACGCAAATATGCTGAAGGCACAATTCTCTATTTAGGAAGCCCTTACCAGATGGATTTTGGTGATGTGGAGAGCCAAAAAGGTATCCACATATTGGACCTCAACACTTTAAAATATGAGTTTGTTGAGAATGATAACTACCCCAAGCATAAAAAAATTCTTTTATCAGATCTTATTAAAGAAGAGGGATTCACAGATAAAGTTAAAGATGAGTTTAAGGATAATATAGTTAAATTTATTGTTGATAAGAATATTACTGCAGATGAGATTGATTTATTGCTTGAAAAATTATCCACGCTTAACCCCTTGTCAATTAATGTAGACTATGCTGTTAATTTCAATAAGTTTTCTGTGCAGAATGATCCAAACTGTGATTTGTCAGGGGTGAACATACCCAAGGCTATTGAAGAATTTGTAAACATGCTTGATGATATTAACAACAAGCAAGAGATTATAGAGTATACAACAGAGTTGTTTAAAAGGGTCAAATGAAGAAAATCATATTCAAAAAGATCTCTGTAAAAAACTTTCTATCTGTGGGCAGTGAACCGGTAGTCATTGACTTCAAATCAGGTTTGCACATCATTACAGGTCTTAACAAGGACAAGGAAGATCGCCGCAATGGTGTAGGCAAGTCAACTATTGCAGATGCCATATACTTTGCTATCTTTGGTGACACATTAAGAGAGCTCAAGAAAGAACATATTGTTAACAACACCAACAGAGAGAATTGTGAGATTATATTAGATTTTGATATTGAAGGATTTGAGCACAAGGATGAATACAAGATTGTAAGAATGCTGGAACCTTCACGGTGTTACATCTATAAGAATGGTGAAGACAAGACACGAGACAGTATTGTCAATACTACTGAATACATCTTCAAGAAGATCAATTGCTCTCCAGATATTTTCCAAAATTGCGTAATAATGACAGTCAATAACACTGTACCTTTCATGGCAAAAAAGAAGATTGAAAAGCGTAAGTTTATTGAAGGTATCTTTAATCTAGAAGTGTTCGGTACCATGTTGCAACAACTACGAGAAGAGTACAACGAATCAAAGAAGAATTTTGACATTGAATCTACTAAATGTGTTGAAATTGAAAGCAACCTGGCATCACAGGTAGCTGCAAGTGAAGCTTACAACAAAGAGCGTGACGTCAAGAGACAGAAGTATATTACCCGCAAAGAAAACAACACAAAGGAATTGCAGAGTTTGAGTGAGAATGCCAAGGAGTTTGCTGTGCTGGATGTCAAGAAGATAGAGAAGGATATAGATGCTCTTACTGCAAAAGCACAGAAGATTGATCAAGAGGTCATTGCATTGCGCGACAAAACATCATCTTACAAGACACAGATTGAATTGAAGGAAAAAACACACAAACATATTGGAACAGACAAAGATGTGTGTCCAACATGTCTGCGTGGTTTGGAAGATAAAGACAGGCACAACATCAAAGAAGAGAAGCAAAAAATTAAGCAAGACATCAGCAATTTTGAGAGCAAGATAGCTAGCAATCTCAAGAAAGAAGAAGAGTCTTCTGCTCTGGAGCTCAAGCTTTATGGAGCAGTGGACAGCTTGAAGAGCAAAATAAATAGTTTTAATCTTGAGCAAAAAGAGCTTGAAAATATTAAGCTCAGAATCAATCAATTAAACCTGTGGCAGAAAGAGTTAGACGTGGATTTAGCTGAAGTTAGCAAAGCCAATAATCAACACAATGCGAATATAGAAGCAATTACAAAGCGATTGGAAGAAGTAAAAACCTTGCTTGAGAAAACAAAAATGCATCTCAACATGCTTGATGCAGTAAAATTTGTTTTATCAGAAGAGGGTGTGAAGTCTTATATTGTAAAGAAGATTTTGCAGTTGTTCAATAGCAAATTGGCTTACTACTTAAAAAAGATGGATGCCAATTGCATTTGCATATTCAACGAATACTTTGAAGAAGAGATCATTGATGAAAAAGGCAAACCATGCTCTTACTTTAATTTTAGTGGTGCAGAGCGCAAGAATATAGACTTGGCATGCCTGTTTGCTTTCATGGACATCAGACGTTTGCAAGGCAATGTGGCGTTTAATTTCAGTGTGTATGATGAATTGTTTGATTCATCTTTGGATGAAAAAGGAGTGGAGCTGGTGTTAGGTATTTTGAGAGAAAGAATTGAAAAGTACAACGAATGTATCATGGTGATCAGTCATCGCAAAGAGAGTGTTAAATTTGCTTCTGGTGATATTATCTACTTGGAAAAGAAAAACGGAATCACCAAGCGAGTAGAGTACAGCGACTATTAATCGTAAGAGGTATAGTTTCTATCACCTATTGTGCTGGGAACCACTCTTTTTCCAAACTCTCTGCGTGCAATGTCTTCAATGTCTGGTTCAAGCCCAGGCTCCAGGACCACTGGTTCCTTAGTAGTGTCTTCTGGGTTAGCTAGCTTGTAGTAATCTGCAGTAAGATCCACAAAGTTCTGAAAATAGTCAAAATTATCGCTTTGGTCCACCTTAAAGAATTCATCCTTCTCCTTCTTATCAAGCATGTCTTCTGCCGCACTACGCGCAGCTGTTGTGATCTGCTTCTTTAATTCATCAGGGTTGCTGGTGTTGAAAGAATCTGGCAGCTCATCATACACTCTGGGGCTTATCTTGTCATACTTACCAAAATTGGGTGTACCTGTTCGAGTGTAAACACCTTCAACTTCTGCTGCAGCACTCTTGCCTGCAACATCTTCATTCTTTGCACCAGCTTCCACTGCCTTGGTGACTGCCACAGGTGAAGCTGCTGATCCACCCTCACCATCTGTGCGGATTACATTGAGTAAATTGTCTGCAATACGCGCAGTGTACACTGCCTGTGTCTTGCCAATCTTGAGCTCATTCTTAATGAGATTGATTAATTCCACGCGAAACTTATCCTTACTACCTGGGTAATACAATTGATATTCTACACCATCCACTGTGTGTGCAGCAGGCTTGAATAGCTTGGTCTTAACTGCATCAATTACCCCTCTGACTTGATCATCAGTTAACCCCTTAAATCCATAACCGCCACTGGCTCCTTTGCGTGGATCAGATGCAAACCCCAGGTCCTCTGGTCCTAACACCGGTATCTCACTGATCAACTGTGATTGGTTATATGCTTCGAAGATTAACTTTGAGTCTTTGTTATTCATGCTTGAATTATTTATTCTTTGTACTAATATATTTAATGGTCTCGCCCTTTGCTTCACCCTTCGCACCATCCTTTCCACAGCCCTATAACATCATGCCCGCAGGCATGCCTTCTGCTCCACAGCAAATGCCAGCTGTGCCACCTGAAGCTAATCTGCCACGTGCCATCAATTATCTTGCAGATTACAGTGGTTGCGGTTTTTGGCGATTAATTTGGCCAGGTCACTTGTTGTGTGCACACCAGAAGGCTATTGTACATGCATCCACAGTGATGTGCTTTGATCCTCGCTGGTATAGCAACACTCAAGCAATTAGAATTCAAAGACAGGCAACGAGTCAGCAGAGACAGTTCTTCGAATTTCTCAAAAAACTCAGCGGCGAGATGGGATTCAGAATGATATATGAAATAGATGACATCATGCTGCATGAAGACATACCTGATTACAACAAGTTCAAACCAGCCTTTAAGAACGAAGAAATTAGAAACAATGCAATATCCATGATGAACATGTCAGATGAAGTCACTGTCACCTGTGATTTCATGAAAGACTATTATATTAATAAAACTGGCAATAAGAATGTCACAGTGATACCCAACTTCCCACCCAAGTGGTGGATAGGACATTTCTATAATGAAAAGAAGTTGAGCCAAGATTATGACAAGCACCGCAAGCGCCCTCGCATTTTATATGCTGGTTCTGGTGCACACTTTGATGTGGAGAACAGAGTCAATCAAGATGATGATTTCAGACATGTGCTGCAAGCCATTGTAAACACTCGACACAAGTATCAGTGGGTATTTTTAGGAGCGTTTCCTCTTGCATTGCAGCAATTTGTAAAGGATGGTACTTTAGAGTATCATCCATGGGAACTGCTGTATCAATACCCACAGAAAATCTACAATCTCAATATCAACATGATGGTTGCACCTCTGCAGGACAATAATTTTAACAAAGCCAAGAGTGACCTCAAGTATATTGAAGCATGCAGCTATGGCATCCCCATTGCTTGCCAAGATCTCTGTACATATTCTAGCGCTCCATTTAAATTCAAGACAGGCGATGAAATGATTCAGAGGATTGATGAAGTGTTGGAGAAGAAATCCAAGTACATGACACACTGTCAGCATGCCAGAGCATATGCTGAAACACGGTGGCTAGAGAACGAGGACAACATTAACATGTATCAAGAGCTTTACACCTTACCCTATGGGCACAAGGACAGGAAGCTGCTTAATAAAATTAATGGCTTGTAATAGCTAGTTATTCATTTATTATCAATCTGTGTACAGAAACGCTGTCTATCTACCTAAAAATGAATGTGTACGTGTGTATACATGGGACGCAGATGGTAAGAGAACCTTTTATGATGCCACATACAGGCCATATCTGTACATAGAGAGCAACAATGCATCTGACTTGAAGTCAATCTTCAACACCAACATCAAGAAGATTTCTTTTAAAACTCAATATGACCGCAATGAATATATTAAGCGTGGCGCTACACGCATATTTGAGAACACACCACCCATACAGCAGCACTTGATTGATTCATATTGGGAAAAGAACGAAGACAAGGACTTTGGTAAAGACCCTCTCAAATTGTATTTGCTTGACATCGAGACATATAGTCCGGATGAATTTCCTATACCAGAGCAAGCTAAACATACCATCAACATCATCACAGTGTATGACTCGTTGCAACAGCATTACTATTCTTGGGGACTTAAGCCATACACCAAGAAGGTACAAAACATCACATACATAAAGTGTGACAGTGAGAGTGAATTGCTTAAGAAATTTATTAATTTCATTGAAATGGATCACCCAGATATCTTGTCTGGGTGGAACTGCGAGTTCTTTGACATACCTTACATTATTAACAGGATAAAAAATATACTGGGTGATGAAGAAGTGTTGAGACTTTCACCGGTGTTGAAATTGTATCCCAGATCCATCCGCGGCAAATATGGTCAAGATCAAGTGAGATGGCACATAGAAGGCATATCTGTCATTGATTATTTGGACATTTACAAAAGATTTTGCATGGTGCAAAGAGAGAGTTATAAGCTTGATAATATTGCGCAAATTGAATTGAATGAAACAAAGGTGGATTATGGTGACACCAATCTCTCCTCACTTGCAGATGATAACTGGGATCTGTTTGTGGATTACAACATACAAGACGTAAAGATTCTAGTTAAACTGGAAGACAAGCTGCGATATCTTGAATTGCTTCGCATGATAGCATACACTGGACTCACCACATTTGAGGCTGCAATGGGTTCACTCTCTGTGATAACTGGTGCTACTGCCATTCGCGCCAGATACAGACAGCAAAGAATACCTACTTTCATCAGGAATGATGACAACAAGACAAAGAATCCTGGTGCTTATGTGAGTGAGCCACAGCAAGGCTTCCAGGAGCACATTGTTTCATTTGATGCAAACAGTCTGTATCCTAACACAATGATTTCTCTGAATCTGTCTCCAGAGACCAAGATGGGCAAAATTGAAAATATCGATAAAGAAACAGGCAATGTGCTCTTTCGCGATGTTAATGGCGTATCATTCACTCTCTCCAAGGAAAATTTCGCTCAGCTCATCAAAAAAGAGCAGCTATCAATATCAAGATCCAAAGTTCTTTTTTCTCAGAAAAAGAAAGGCATAATTCCAGAGATTGTGGACAACTATTATTCACAACGCGTTGAGATCAAGCATGAGCTTAAGAAGCTCAAGAAAACTCTTGCAACTCTCGACAAGAATAGTGAAGAGTATAATCATACTCAAGCTGAAGTTAACAGATTGAACATCAAGCAGCACACAATAAAGATTTTTATCAATACAATTTATGGATACTTTGGCAACAAACATGCCCCCATTGGTGATGATGATTTGGCTTCATCCATAACTCTCACCGGTCAAGCTGTAATCAAGCAGTGCAATGAATTGATTCGAGATTTCATCAAACTAAAAACCAATGCCGCTGAACTTCCAGCTGATCCTGTGATATACAATGACACAGACAGTGTGTACATCACACTTAAAAACTTGGTGAACAATCTCAAGATCACTGTTTCAGATAAAAATGGCCACATAACAGCAGAGTATCATGAGCTTGTGGATGAGTTGGAAGCTTATCTCAACAAACATATAACCAAATGGGGTACCGATTCATTAAATTCCAAGGATTGCCGATTTGTCTTCAAGCGCGAAGCAATTGCAGATGTTGGCATTTTCCTACAGAAAAAAAGATACATTCTTCACCTGCTTGATGAAGAAGGTATTGCCTGTGACAAATTCAAATACACAGGTGTGGAGGTGGTCAGAACTACCATGCCCAGACCCATCAAGCCACATGTCAAGAAGATCATGACCACCATGTTAATGTCAAGAAATCAGAGTGAAACCAACAAGGTTTTAAATGAAACTTATGAAATATTCAAGAACCTGCCTCTGCAGGACATATCCTTTGTGTCTGGCATTAAGAACTATGAAAAATATGCAGCACAGTGTGATAATTTTAAAGTAGTCAAGGGCATGCCCAATCATGTCAAAGCTGCTTATTACTATAATCTTTTGTTGCAGAAATTAAACATTGATAAAAAGTATGAAAAAATTAATTCTGGTGACAAAATAAGATTTTTTTATGTGCGCAAGCCCAATGCATACGGTCTCACATCCATTGCCTTCAAGCACTACTATCCAAAGGAATTTACTAATATTTTTGAGCCTGATTATGAGCTCATGTTCAATAAGATCGTTTTCAGTGCAATAGAAAGACTGTATGATGCAGTGCAATGGAAGGCGATAGAGCCTGGACAACAAGTGCAGTGCGATTTATTTGAATTATTATCTTGATTTTTATGAATGTTATTATAAAATTTATATATGAGCAAAACATTAAACATTACTACATTTGTTGACCATATTGGTCGCGTTATTCTTGGTGAAGTTGTATCCGATACAAAGGAGACACTCAAGATTAAAAACCCTGCAATTGTCCATATTGGACAGAATCAGCAGACTAACCAGATCCAGGTGCAAACTATTCCCTACTTCTTCAGGGAATTTGTCGCAGCCAGTGCACAAAAGGAAGGTACAACTTGGAATTTTAGCAAAGACAAGATTGTCACTGGTGAAGTGGAGCTTGACTCCAGACTCATTGAACAATATAAAAATCTCTTCAATAGCACTGTTATGCCTGCGCCTGCACCACAGCAAAGAACTGCAGCTGTAGATAAAGCAGAAGTTATCAAGCTGTTTGACGAATAATGTCCCTTACCAAAGACATCAGAAGTGTACTAGATACAATTGATAGTACCAATCCGCACGCCACCTATCTGTCAGAGGGCACTCTCTCAAAGGTTGATGGTTGGATCAGCACAGGATCATATGTGTTAAATGGCATCATTTCTGGGAGTATTCACAAGGGTGTACCCAGAAACAGAGTAACACTATTCGCAGGTGAAAGTATGACGGGCAAGACTTATGTTATTACAAAAATTCTTGCAAATGCACAAAAAGAAGGTCTCATACCAGTTATATTTGATACTGAAGGAGCCATTGACGCAGAATCTGCAACCAAGCTTGGGTTGGACACCACCAAGGTGAAGTATGTGCCATGCTTTTCAATTGAAGAAACTCGCAACACTATCTATAACTTTCTTACCAAAGTAAAAGAGAATGGACAGGAGGGTAAGTTTATCATTGCAATTGATTCTATTGGTAACCTTGATAATCAACTCTCTCTGGATAGAATGACCAAAGAGAGCAGCTCCATGGACATGGGCACAAGAGCCAGAGCAATCAAGAGCTTGCTCAAAACCTGCACAACCATGTCACGCTTGACAAAGACAACATTCTTGATCACAAATCATACATATGATGATCCCAGTGCAATGTATGAAAGCATGATCAAGCACCAACCTGGTGGTAAGAGTGTTTGGTATCTGTCAGATGTGGCAGTGCAGCTGGCGCGTAAGCCTGAAAAAGATGATGGTGGTAAAGCAGTGGACAGTAAGCTGGCAGTAGGTCAGCGCAATTACCCGGGGGTAATTCTGCGCGCTCTTACTGTTAAAAATAGATTTGTACGACAATACCTGCAAGGTGAGATGTACTTGAGCTTTGAGTCCGGTCTCAACAAATATTATGGCTTGCTTGACCTGGCTGTGGGTTTTGGAATTGTATTGCAAAATGGTGCTACATATGCCTTGGCTGATGGTACCAAGCTCGGATATTATAAGACCTGGAGAACAGATGAAGAGCTTTGGAACACAAAATTGTTACCAGCTATTGAAGCCAAGATAATTGTTGAGTGGCAGTATGGCAATTCAAATGAAGTGCCAGATGAACTACCAACTGAAGATGTGCCTGTTGTTAAAAAAACTAAAGGTGCTAAGTTGGCGGATGATGTTAACGACCAATAAGCCTGCTGTTGTAGTTCCAGTGAGTGGTGGCATGGACAGTACCGTGTTGCTGCATAAAGCTGCGCGCGAATTCAATAAAATTCACTGCATAAGCTTTGACTATGGTCAGAAACACAAGAAAGAATTAACTTGTGCTGCAACACAGATTGATCTGATAAAGAACAAGCTTGGTAATGACAATGTTTCCTGGGAAACTATTGATTTGTCTTTTTTCAAGACCATCTCTTCAACATCTGCTCTCACAAACAGTGACATTGCTGTGGCAAAAGCTAAGCATGCCATGGGCGATCCACAGACAGTTAATTACGTACCATTTAGAAACTTAATGTTGCTTAGCATTTGCCTGGCATATGCCGAGAGTCATGAAGCTACATCTGTATGGCATGGCGCTGCACAAGCTGACAGCATTGCAGGCTACTGGGATGGTAGTGCAGAGTTTATTGCTGATATCAACAAAATTGCATCATTAAATCGCAGATCACGCATTAAGATAGAAGCACCATTGCTTACAAAATCAAAATTGGATATTGTCACGCTTGGTGTGCATTTGGGTGTACCATTCAAGGACACCTGGACATGTTATGAGGGTGGTCAAGATGCATGTGGTGAATGCACTGCATGCAGTCTTCGTTTGCAGGGCTTCATCAAAGCAGGATTTGTTGATCCTATCTCCTACACAAAAGAAATTGACTGGAATTCCTACAACTGTATTCCATTATAATTAAATGTGTGGTATATTTGGAGCTGTGGACAGAGAGAGATTTAAATCACTGTACAACTTGAACAAGCAGAGAGGTAATTTTTCTTTTGGATGCTGCTTTTTAACACAAGATAGACGCACACAGTACTGTGAATCCGCACCTGGCGAGGTGGATGTAGAGGATTTTATGAATGAGGACTACTATTATCTGCTAGGGCATACACAGGCCCCTACATCATCTGCTCGTGAGTATGACCGTGCCACTTCGCATCCATTCATAGCTGGTGATTGGGTTGTTGCTCACAATGGTGTGTTATCAAATTTTGAGATATTGAAACAGAAGTATGCACCAGACCACACAAACCCCGTGGATAGCAGCATCATACCGGTGCTGCTTGACTGCATGCAAGAGGAAGACGAGATTAAAACAATAACAAGCGTGCTTGAGACCATTGAAGGCACATACAGTCTGTGGCTATACAATAATATTAGCAAGAATATCTATGTGGCAAGATGTGGCAGTACCTTGTTTGGCGATCTGCTTAGATGTGAATTCTCCTCGTACCCTGACATTGGATTAACAGAACTTGATGATAACACCCTGTATCTTGTAACACAAGAAGGTCTTACAAAAGTCTCAGGCTTCAATGGCAACTCTCCATTTTTTATTATATGAATATTTGTGTCTATAGTTGTACTCGCAAGGAAGATGAAACACAGACAGTTCTGTATAAAAGTTGTGTAGCATTTGAACACCTGGATGTGTATTTCAAGAAAAATAATACTGAAGGTTTATCTAAATCATACAATGATTTTCTATTTAGTACAGAAGCTGCTGCATATGATGTTGTTGTGTTTTGTCATGATGATGTGTTCCTAGATGATCTCAAGCTGCAGAGCAAATTACAAGCTGCAATGGAGCTTGGCTACGATATCGTGGGTCTTGCAGGTTGCGTGTCACCAAGAATTATGAGACCCGCACTGTGGCATCTCATGGCAGGTGGGTTTGGCGGGTCCAATTTGAGAGGCATTGTGAACCACTATCAGGATGCAGATCACAAGCACTATTTTGCAACAAATTTTGGCATTACACCTGCACGTGTTGCCATACTTGACGGTCTCTTTCTCGCTGTTAACGTCAACAAAGCCAAGGAGGCAAATTGGCGCTTTAACGAAAACTACAGCTTTCATCATTATGATATTGCATCCTGCATAGATGCAAATGCAAAAAAATTAAAACTTGGCGTGTATCCCATCAATGTTATACACGGTTCTCCTGGGCTACAATCATTTGATGACAATTTTAAAGCCAGTGAAGATATCTTCATGCAGGAATATGCAGGTTGATTAATTGATATTTTCTTTTATCATATAAATTATGCAAGAGCACGCTTTAGACCTGGATTTCTTTGAGCATGTATTTCTATACAAATCACTCACCGACGAAAAGTTTTTAGGCTCAATAGTGGACATTGTCAAGCCTGCTTTCTTCAAAGACAGAAACATCAAAAGTATTTTCAGCATCATTAAAGAATTTTACGTTAAAAATACTACTGTACCCACATTAACTGAGATCAAGGCTTATCTGAGTACTGACAAGCTTAAGGAGAGCTTCAAAGAAGCCATTTCAAAATTTAAAGACATTGACAAGAATTTTAATGAAGAAGAGCTCTATCGTAATGCTGAAAGATTTCTGAGAGAAAAAGCTGTGTACACAACCATGCTGGAGGTAGCAGACAAGTGTTCAAAGGGCGAAATTAATACAGCAGAAATTCTGGAGAAGTTCGATACTTCATGCAGTATTAATTTGGCCATGGACCTCGGCATAGAGATATTAACTGATTCACAGCTTATCATAGACGATTTGAATAAAGTTGAAAGCTTCATCTCCACCGGGTATCCCTGGATTGATCAACGCATAGGTGGTGGGTTACAGCAGAACGGCAGATCATTGTATGTCTTTGCAGGTGAAACAAACATAGGCAAATCAATCTTCCTGGCTAATGTAGCTACAAACATTGCCAAGCAAAACAAAACTGTGTTATTAATTTCTCTTGAAATGCCAGAACTCATATATGCCAAGAGGCTTTCTTCTAATATTACTAAGATTCCAATCTTTAGACTGAAGGGCGAGCAAGATCAACTCAAGATTGGGCTAGATGAATTTAACAAAAAGAACCCTAGTGCAAGAATTTATGTGAAAGAGTTCCCCCCATCCACAATATCACCTTTGCAGCTGAATGCTTTTATAAAGAAGTTTATTGCCAAGGGCATCAAAGTGGATGCTATTGTACTTGATTATCTTAACCTTATTCATTCACCGACTGGTACTAATTCATATGAAAGAGTAAAATATGTTACTGAAAAAGTACGTGCCATGTCCTATGTTTTTAATTGCCCCATCATCTCTGCTACTCAATTGAATCGCTCTGGATATAATGAATCTGACCCTTCCATTGCCACTATCAGTGAGAGCATAGGGTTAGCTGCAACTGCAGATGTTGTCATGAGTATTTTTCAGACAGATGAGGAGAGGGAGCTGGGTGTTATTCACTTGGGCATGATGAAGAATCGATTTGGACCAAATTTCGGTAATATTCTGCTGCGAGTAGATTATCCAACACTGACAATAACACAAGATGACAACATCAATGATACAGATGAGAGCAACTCGCTCACATCAACACTCAAGGCACTAGCAGATAACAATTGATTATTTATAGATTTTCCTAAATACTCATAGAATGCAAGACAAGTACTGCTTTGTTGTACCGTCCAATATAGAGGCGGCCAGCTGTGTATTGGCCTTTCTATGGCTTACCAAGAAAGATGATGTTACAACCATTGTGTCCAGTGAGAACAACCTACAGAACGATCTCAAAAAAATTAAATTGGATGCATTCAAGTTTGTGTATATTGTTGGCTTCTATGATTTTAAGGGTCTAGATCAACTGTACAATCGTAAAAACATATACGTCATTAATAAAAAACTTACTAATGTGCCAGACTTTGAGTTGACCCACTTTCTCTCTGGTGGTAACACTACTTTAGACTTGATAATTAACATGCTGCAGAAACATACCCAAGACAAACTAAGCAACAATCAAGAGATCTTTCTTGACAACATCAGACGGTACTTGACATTCACATTTGAAAATGATCTTACTCCATTAAAGCTATTTTACTACTTCAAAACACAACCCGACATGAACAAGGTGGATGCATTCATACGCAAATTTCATGCCGGGTTAATATTGTTCAACGAAACAGAGAACTACAAGATTAGCATATTGCTCAAGGAGCTGGCCATAACACTCAAATCATTGAAGCTGTTCAAAGGCACTGTGAGCCACAACAACATCACATACAATGTAGTTTCCACTTTTAGCTCCAAATTTAAGAATGAAGTTGCTCACAAGATTCTCAAGAAAGGTGTGGACATCTCACTTGTGTTGGATCTGGAAAAACGAACAGCACATTTTCGCAAGAACAAAGACATTGACATTGACTTAGGCAATTTCGTGCATAAATGCTTTTCAGGATATGGAACTGAACATGCAGCATTTTGCAAGCTCAATGAGCAAATCATTGACTTAACAAAGAATTTCTTCCCCATTACATGAACATCAAAGAACTCAACCCTTCGTTTAAAATGGTTGAGTCTGAAACAATGCACAACTTCTTATCTTTTTGCACCTTCATATACCTAATAAATGGTAAAAAACTTAACTTGGCAAATATCTTTCTGCTATGCCTAAAGAATGAAAACATTAAGAAACTATACAAAAGAATATTAGAAGTGGATAATGATTATTATGCCTTTAAAATGTTCTTTGAATTTGATCCTACACTGTACAAGAGTAAATACATAATGAAGTTTTTAAGCAACAGAGAAAAATATGAGAAATAACGCCGAAGTAAAATTAGAGTCAAAGAAATCCTCTAGCAAAGAATATTTTGATAAAAAGCTAAATATCTTTTCCAAGTCAGTTAAGAAAAGTGGTGTGCTAGAAGATTTAAAATGGAAACGATGCTTCTACAAGCCATCAATGCTCAAGAAGTTGAAGAAGAAGAATGCGCACTTGAAGTGGAAATTTTATTGATGTTAAGTGATTTCGAGAAATTCCTTTACAACAAATACTTGAGCTGCACTAAAAAAGCACAAAACAAACCCTATACTCTTCGAAAAGATTTTTCCAATATTGACAGCTCTACGGCCTTCTATCTGAAGAAGTTGGGCCTTTTTTTCAACAAATTCAAGCAAATCAAAATTGATGATTTTTTTGGAGCCCCTTTTGGTTTGCACAAGGATGAAAAATACATTGATTTGAAGTTCTACATTTCACCCAAAGCTGTAAACATGTACAACATGTATAAGAAACAAAAAGAAACACAAGACCCCGACACTACTGACAATCTAAAACACACAGCATCTGCATTAAAATTTATTAAAAACTATTGCTCTGTCCACAACATACACATCAAAGACTATCTCAATTTTACTGAACATACAAATAGCCTGCCAGCATTTGTAGGACATCTGCAATCGCATGATGTTAACTTTTACTCACTGATGGGATTTAATAATTTTATGAAACTATTGACACAAAATTTTGAAACCCACAAATTTGTGCTTGGTGATGTGCTTGACAACATGCATGAGATATACAGCAATTTTGTGCGATCTAAAAAATTAAAAGTTTTAGTAAGAGAAGGCATTAAGAAAATTGCTTGATATATTATACTCTTCCTATATTATATTTAAATATGAATGACATCACCAAATCAATGTTTGAGAGTATTAAAACGGCACTAGTTCGTCAAGACAATGGCAATTCCTCCTATCGCGACATCCTCAGGATGGAAGCAGATAAGACGTACGTAGTACGCTTGCTGCCCAACATCAAGGATCCTGCCAAGACTTTCTTCCACTTCTATCAACATGCTTTCAATAGCTTTGCAACAGGCAAGTTCATGTCTGTGGTTTCACCTTCATCCTTTGGAGAAAGAGATCCCATCTCTGAACTCAAGTACAAATTAATACGCACAGGATCTGATGAAGAAAAGAAGAAGGCAGCCACTCTTGCGTGGTCTGAGCGTTGGCTAGTGAATGCATACATTGTTGATGACCCTACTAATCCTGATAACAACGGCAAGGTTAAGATTCTACAGTTTGGCAAGCAATTGCACAAGATTATCATGCGTGCTATTGATGGTGATGACGCAGATGATCTTGGTGTAAAAGTATTCTCACTCAAAGCTGATGGTGTTAATCTCAAGATTACTTGTGAGACCCAGGGCGGGTTCAAGACGTACACTTCCTCCAAGTTCTCCATGCCAAGGGCCATTGATGGTGTAACTGATAAGAACATTGATGAAATTCTTGGCACCATGCATGACTTGGAGAAAATTAACCCAGTCAAATCCTATGATGATCTCAAGAAGATTCTGGATGAGCATTTTCTCTGTGTTGAGTCTGCAGATAATGTGACACAAGAAGTTGCAGTCAAGCCAATGGAGAGACAATCAATTGTCACAGCTGCTAGCACCTCAAAGCCTTCTGCAGCAGTTGATGATGATGAGGTCAAGAGATTACTTGACGGATTAGATGAATAAAACACCTCAAGAAGAGTATCTTGAAAAAGTAGAACTGATCAAGTTCTTTGGAGCCGTAAAAGGTTCCTTGAATGAGATCAACACCAAGGTTGTGGAAGGTAGCAATCTGCGGTCCGATCTGGATATTAAAAAGCTGGCCCTGGACCACGACAAAGCCATGGGCACACCACAAGCTGCAGAACCACAATCTCAATTGCAGCTTGTGCACGGAGACTCTAGCAATAATTTTGTGCAGGCACCTATTGCTATTGAAACTATTTCACATGATGATCCCAACCAATTAACATTGCCATTTGACAAGAAATACAGTCTGAATGACATTTTTGCAAAAATTGATGACATGTACAGAAAAGTTATTCTTCTGGAGAATCAAGTTTATAAATTGCAGCAACTAGTTGAGAATAAAAAAAAAGAACTATAATATATCAAAATGGTTCTCAAGATTTACAACCTAAAAGCCTTTAACAACGGGTTTTTGTATAACATATCCAAACTAACCGATAGCTGCATCTTACGATTTGAAAAGAATGAAGTGTCTTGCATTGCAAGTAACAATGACAACACTGTAGTTTATTACAGTTCTTCCAATCAGGATACACCCTTTATAAATGACAACCTAGTCACACTCAACATACCAGACGTTAAGAAGTTGATAAAAATATTCTCTTGCATTGAGGATAATAATATTCAATTGGCTGTTGAAAACAATAACATATCCTTTGCAAACAACTCTTTCAAATTCAAGTACCATCTGCTAGAAGATGGTATCATTGTCATACCAAAGATAAACATTTCAAAGATATTTGCCCTACAGTTCAACACCACTTTCAAAATTAAAAAGAATGAGCTTCAAAATATTCTCAAGGCAAGCACCATTGCATTGGATGTTACAAAGCTATATCTATACAGTGATGACACAGGCATCTTTTGTGATTTTACTGACAACAACAGACACAACATTGATAGTATTGCTCTGAAGATAACGGATACTTTTGAAGGTGAAAAGATCAAGCAACCTGTGCCTATTAACTTTGAGATTGTGAGATTGATATCATCTTCAAAATCTAACGCGCTAAACATCAATTACAACAACAGCCTCGGGGTGTTTCTCTTTGATCTTGAGGAACAAGGGCACACCTGTAAATATGTTGTGTCAGCGCTTGTAAACTGAGCAAATATATGTACAATACAGAATCATGGAAGGGAACTTTTATTAATGATTTAATAAGAGACTTGCAGTGTGGATCTTATCTAGAGTTGGGGATAGCGGCTGCCGATACATGGAATGCTGTTACTTGTCAAAATAAAGTCGGTATTGATAGTAACCCCAACATACGAGTGCCTGGTGTTATTTGTAATACAACAGATGAATACTTCAAATCCCTGGATCCTACTGTTAAATTTGATCTCATTTACATTGACGCATATCATGAAAAAAATCAAGTCAAAAGAGATTTTTGCAACAGCTGGAACCACTTGAATCCAGGCGGCACAATTGTAATGCATGATATTAACCCACTATCTTCTGAAGCTACAAGTGCATTTGCCAATCATAATTGTTTTGCATTTTGGATTGGTTTGGTTAATGCCTACCAATCAAGATTGGCAGTTTTCAGTGGTGGCACTATTTGTGGAAAATACGACAGCGTCGGGTTATACTACAAGAATGATGAAGCAATCGATTCAAATAATTTAAATGTGGATCATAGTTATGAGTATTTCGATAACAACAGGGAAACCTTGATTAAAAAGCTAGAGCTATCATACAATGATATTATTGCAAAATATTCACAATTTAAATGACAACAAACACATCAACTTGTAGCAATTTGAATATATTTCTTTTTGATCTTGAAGAATCTACACACACTGGTAAATATGTTGTATCAGCGTTTGCAAATTAAAATTATGAAATTAGTTAAAAATAAAATTCGCACTGCAGGTTACTTTATCAAGAGATTGAGAGATAATGGGTTTATCGTACTTAAGATGTTCTTTAGATATGGTAAACACGATGCACGTCGCTGGACTGTGTTAGTTGATCCAAGTGGCGCATCAGTGTTCATTACTTGTTATGAGAACAAGGACTTTATGAATGAAATTATGTTTGAGTTTAATGATGGTGGCGTAAAGTTTCCTAAGAACTTTAGTATTAAAACCGATTCATTGGAAGTTATCATACATCACTTGATTACAAGTGGTGTATGCAATGAATACCCCACAAGTTTATATCACAAGAAACCAATAAATATTGTTGATGAAGAAGAGGAAAGATAATCCTGATTCAGGTGATGATGAGAGTATGAAGAAGAAAGAGGACAAGCTAAAGCAATCGCAAGAATTAGATAAAATTCTCAAGGCTGCACTTAATAATTATTTGATGTCCCAAGTGTCAGAAGTAAAAAGCCGAACCCGGGATATTGATGCTCTTAAAGCTACTATAGAAGAATTTTTAAACAGCTACATATTGCTGGGGTATTCACCTGTGGGTGAACCAGTGCATGTTGTGTCCGCGCACAATCAACAAGAGGCTGATTCACTATCTGCTTTGTTAAATAAGTTTCTTTTGAATCAGAATGAAAGACCGGATCAAGGTTTTCCTTTCTAACCAAAATGATTATCATCTTAGGCGGCGGATTTATAGGCGCGCAACTCCACAGCTTTTTAAACTGCAAATATTTCAACGTAAAGCTTGTAACCAGATCAGATATTGATTACTCTAACGAGAAGATTTTAACTGATTTTTTGTTAGCTAATAAACCACGATTTATAATTAATTGTTCAGGGTACACTGGTTACCCGAATGTGGATAGCTGTGAAACAGACCGCGAAACTTGCTTGAGATATAATGTGCAAGTACCGCTCAATGTTTGCAATGTGTGTGCAAAACTTGGCATCAAGGTCATACATGTTTCATCTGGTTGCATATACAATGGATATGAAAAAGATTACACAGAAGAGGATGTGCCTGACTTTGGAATTTTTAATAATGAGTCTAGCTTTTATTCAAAAACAAAGCACATGTTTGAAGTGGCATGTGCACCCTTCTTGCACAACACAGCCATACTGCGCGTCCGCATGCCCTTCACAAACACTACAGATCACAAAAACTACCTGCATAAATTGTACAAATACAGCAATCTCATCAACTTGAAGAATAGCGTCACGTATTTGGAGGATTTGAACCGCTTCATTTTCACTCTTTGTCAGGCCAACAATTTTAAAGGCGGTGCATACAATGTAGTTAGTTCAGAGCCAGTGCTTGCAGCTGATGTTGTTTCAATCTTCAAGAGCAATGGCATGGACAACACAGCATGGCGTTTCGTGGATTTGAGTGAACTTGATATCAAAGCTAACCGATCAAATTGTGTGCTTTCAAATAAAAAGATCATTGAACTGGGATTTGCTTTTCCAAACGCACATGCTGCCATGGATAAGTGCATAAAAGATATGAAGCAGTTGCTTGTATGAATATTTTAAAATATTTCAAAAAGCTTGTAAAGCAATACACCCCAGGCACCATATTTGCATACAAAAAGGGTTTATATACTGGCAAGATGATTGTATTGATCAGCAACAATGATGATCACAAGGCATTTCTTTTGCTGCCAAACATGCTACCGTATACTGTTAATCATAAGGATTTTAGCTATTTACTTGCCACAGATGAACTTGAATACGTGGAAGAATTGCCAACCCATGTTTATGATATAATCAAAGCTCAGTATTTAAAAAACATCCATGCGGTGTAAATAATGACATGAGTAATAATAACCCCGGTAATTTTGTCAGAGCTACTGGCATAGTTTCGCCCATAAGTGGGCAATTGTCCAAGCCCAAAATTGTGGAACGCATTGTGGATGGCAAGCTTCATGTGGAAGCACATTGGTATGATCCCGCTAGCGGCTCTTTTATCCGCAAAGGCACAGTTGAAGTGAGAGACTTGCCTCAAAACAAATAATATTGTTTTCTCTTAAACTTCATACATAATACATGTGTGATACTATTACCTGAGGAGTTCATTGTAACTAAATTCTTACAACATGCAGGTTACGCAAAGTATAAGCGGTTAGCTAATGTGTATGAAGGTGGCTGTCCCATGTGCAGGGAGGGCAAGAGCTGGGGAAGCAAGCGTAGGTTATTTTACCTACCAAAAAAGAAAGTTATATGCTGTCACAATTGTGGTTGGTACAGCACACCTTTAACTTGGATAAAGAAAGTTAGTGGTGCAGATGATATTGAGATTATAAGAGAAATAAAGGGATTCAGCTATAACATTGTGCAGGATTTATCCAAACAGAGTGAGGAACCAAAAAAAGAGATTATCAGAAGCACCTTGCCAGACAACTGCATAAATTTAAATGACCCCTCGCAAACAAATTTCTATAAGAATGAAAAGGTTGTGCAGCTTGCATTAGCTTATGTCAAAGAAAGAAGACTCAATACTTGCATTAACGCACCACCAACGTTCTATGTGTCATTGACAGATGTTGTGCACAAGAACAGACTTGTCATACCTTTCTTCTATAATAAAGAAATTATCTTCTATCAAACACGCACCCTGCTACAAGCAGACAACAAGACCAAACCCAAGTACCTCTCCAAGATTTCTGGTGAGAAGTCTTTGTTCAACATTGATAATGTGAAGGATGACTTGGATTGCATCTTTATTTTTGAGGGTCCCATTGATTCGTGTTTTGTCAAGAATGGGGTGAGCGTTACTGGCATTCAGGAACGAAGCAAGCAAACGTTCAATGAGCTACAAAAGAAGCAACTGGATCAATACAAGTTCCACAAGCGTATTTTTGTGCTTGATTCACAATGGCAAGATGAAGCAAGCATGAGAAAGACCAGAATTTTATTACAACAAAACGAATGTGTGTTCATATGGCCAGAGAAGCTGGGCAAAAAATTTAAAGATTTTAATGACATATGCATGCACACACAACGAGATTTCATCAAGCCAGAGATTGTGCTGAACCATGCTTTTGATGGCGTGAAGGGGTTAGTACAATTAAGCAGAATTAAGCGTTATCGTTAGAACCTGCAATCAAGTAACCCTTGAGTGACTCTGCAAGAGAACTCAGATCCACTGCAACACGTGCAATCTTCTTTGTCTCACTGCGCGCAATTTTTTCAAACATGGAATCACAACCTGACTTGTGCAGTTTTGTTTGAATGGACTCATCATTCACACCATTGAGATAGTTAATGAATTCATCTATTCTGCCAATCCATGACTCCAGCTCTCCCAATTGGTGTGCTTGTGATTCTTGTTTGGCCTGTGACACTTGATCGCTGCCTGGTGTGGCACCAAATTGCTTAACGTCTGTTGTTTGCAGCTGTTGATTTGCAGCTTCTTGATCGGCTGTGGGTTGCACTGCAGCTTCATCGGCTTCAAACAAGGAAATAAATCTATCGGAAAAACTTTTCATAGTCATAATTACATTAAATATTTATATGATCTCGTTCAAAAAAATGTGTGAAGATGCACAAATGTATTCGGGTGACCGATATGTTGCAGGCATAGCTTCACGTGAGCTCAAGTCAAACCCCATTAGCATAGCAGATTTGTATGGTAATCAAGATCAATACCCAAATAAGCAGAATATTGCACGTGTTACTCCTTCAGAATTAACAAACATATTAGATTTACTTGGCCAATTGTATTTGATCTGCGAGAATCTATTCACCAAATACAACTTGGCATTGGGCAACCCCACAATCAAGAACAAATTGCTTCTGAAGTTGGCGCTGTTGATTGTCAGAAAAATGTATGCTGCAACTAAGAAATTAGCAAACATTACGAGAAAAGTAGTTGATAGTTAATGTATTTCCGTTACCATATGTCTTGTGATTAGTATTATCAAGAGCATCATGACAACGCTTGTTGTCAGCACAGCCATCACAATCTTGCTGCTTCCCATACAGCCACATTATGTCACCGGTTTCCTACTAACAACCATCATACAGTTTATTGTTTTTTATGTAGTAGGCAGTGTCATGGAGTTTATTGGTGAATTGAAATTGAAAGAGATAAATGCTTTCAAGTTGCAAGAACTTTCAAGACAGAGCATGGAGGTGGTGTGTCCCTGTTTCAAGAAGATCAAAGAAATCATACCCATTGATTTGAACTCTAAGAATTCTTACAGGTGCAATGATTGTGGCAAGACCAACAGCATTGTTATTACTGCAGAAACTGCACATACTACAGAGCCAATTAGTGGTTTTGAGCCACCTGTATGATTGAATTTAAAGAAGTGCCACCCACATCAATTCATGCAACTCTGCCTGTTGCTGCAGATTATAGCCAATTCAAACCACTAGCTGAAGCATTATTTTCTAAGAAAGATATAAACAGCGGCGCCATTCTTACATATCCTATAACAACTGTGGGTGATTTCATGGATGTCTTTTTTTTACTTTTAAAAGAAATTACTATTCAGAATGCTGACTTGAATAACGAATTATATCAAGCACAAACCATCCTTAAATCCATCTACAAAGAAAATAATAACTTAGAAAAGCTGTTGACTATGTTGCTGGGTACCATTATAAAAAGATATGAATACAAAACAAACAATACAAGTACAAACTAAAACGACAACTGAAGAGCTCACGCTGGAGTGTGCTGCACGGTGGCTTTCTCTCATGGAAGCTATTTATATAGTAGGAAAAAAAGCCGATAATCTAGGAATCAATATTGACAAAAATATGTCCTGGATCAAGCCCATCAGCTTTCAAAAATATATGGATGAGAGACTGCCCTCCATGGTCAACGAGATAGAATTAGATTTGGGTATTTTCAAGGGCGGGTTAGAGCGCTGCAACACAAGCAAAGCAAAGATTGCAAGCCAAGAAGCAGATGAAGTGGACAGCGTTACAACTTACTCGTAATCACCATACACACTAGTATTATTTGTACCATCAAATACAGTTGTCTTTGACAACACGTTCACATCAAATGGATAGTTCTTGGTGGCACCAATGGCATTTGCATCTTTTGCATCATCAAACACCTGTGTGTTTCCTTTTTCTGCTGTGAGGCCCGGCTCGAAACTAGTTTCATACCTCTTGGCTTTTAGCAACCAAACATAATGACCCAACAGTGGGTTGATTTTGTTTATATCTTGATCCAACCGCTCTGTAATTTCAAACAGCTTGCCGTCTCGTTCACCTGGTCTATCAGAACCATATTCTGTTAATTTGAACACATCACCTGATTTGGGTTCAATGGTGTAGCCATGAAATAAAGCAGACAATGAAGGAGTGTTGTATGCCTCATAAAAAGAACTTATGTGTATGTACATGGTGATGTCATCATCTGACTGAAACCCATACTTGCTCAATAACAGTGAATTCTCATTCAGATCAATGTATGTGATGAAATTGATGGGTATGCCATATACTGATGCGGGTTGTTCACCATAAAAATTATCACCGGAAAGAACTGGGTTGTATGTGTTGACATAGTATGTTACCCGAGTCCCATACAGGTTAATCTGTTCTCTGTACACATTTGATACCATATCACGTTCACATTGATTGGTACCCTTGTCCATGAACCGGAAACATGTGTTCTCAGTTGTGTTGGATGGCAGAGGGTAAAACCTCACATCTGGATTGCCGGTATACCTATCAATGCTCATATTACCTTTGCATCATGTATCGGTTTGTTTGTTTATCAAAATACACGCTGATTCCTGTGTTGCCAAGCTTCTTAACTTCACCTGGCAGAATAATACCTATGTTGAACCTTTGCTTGAGTTTGTTTAGCTCAGAAGGTGACAACACCTTTACACCTGTTTTGCCTTTGCGTAAATTATCCAGCTTGGCAAACGATCCCATGTCTGGTTGATGCATGTCAGGTACAAATTCTCTGTGCTTGCGGTTTATGCCCGATCGACCTATTGCATGATGGTGTCGTTTCTTTGTGCCTATCTTCATGCCCACAATCTTGTCCACGTTCTTTTTATTTGACTTGGCAAAGTAGTCCTTGAAGGTCATAAAGGTATTTAAGCAAAAAAAACCCCTCTTTGGGAGGGGTTTAAAAACTTTTTTTTAATCTATTTTAGAGGTTAAATGCTGACTTACCGGCGACAATCTTGGAGCTAACTACGTTTGCTTTGCCCTTGACTGAGGTAGGAGCGCCACCGCTAACACCACCACCCACTAGGGCATGGCCTTTTTCACCATCTGCGCCAACCTTATCAGTGTACTTACCGTCGCCACCTTTACCAGCCTTCTTACCAGCTGTTGATACTTCACTTGGAACGACATTGGAACCTGACGAAACTTTGTTCAATCCTTTGTTGAGCTTCTCTGCATCAACCACTGCATGGCCGACTTCTTCTGCATCTACTGCTTCACCAGCAACTTCACGTGCTTCTTCTTGTTGCTCGTGTCCCATTTCAGAATTCTCTTCACCTGCACCCTCTTCATCAGTGACATCTTCATCAGCAGGGCACTTCTCGTGAGCCAGTTGCAGAAGCTCCAATGCCTTGGCAATGAGCTCTTTGGAGTTCATCTCAGCTTCAGACTTTGCACCTTCATCACCAGTGTCGATGTCCAGCTGCTGTGCATCCAGAGCCTCCATGTCCTGGGGCTGGCCTTCGCCACCCATCACATCTTCGTAAAGTTTGTCAAAAATAGATTTATTGTTCATGAAATTATTTATATTCTCTTTCACCTTTTTTTTCACATTATTTGAAAATTTCTCTGGTTCGTAGTGATTATCTTCACCTTTGTTGGTCTTAGGATCCACAATGTTCTTGTTGAACCCATCAGCATTCTCTGGGCCTGAGTCTTTATGAAAGTAAGGTTGTGCAGGCTGACCATCATCTTGCAGAGGCTCTGTTATTTTAACAGAAGGAATTGCATGCAGTGGTTTGCCAGGCTTGGTGCCAAATTTGGCTTTTGGGTCAGCCAGCTTGGTTGCTTCATAGAGAGCTGATAAATCTAATAGGTCGCGAACTTTATTCATATAAGTATTTATGGTATGCACAGCAAAGAAAACAAATTTTATTTAGGCAATAAGAACTTACCCACACCTGAAACAAAATTTGAGTGGACGCCAGTCATGTTGGCTGAGCTCAAGAAATGTAGCAAAAATATATTACACTTTGCTGAAAACTATTTTTACATTGTGAATCTGGACAGAGGCAAAGAGAAGATAAAACTACACAATTATCAAAGAAGAATTTTAAGATCCTTGCGTGACAACAGATTTGTTTGCTTCCTATCATCCAGACAAAGCGGCAAAACCACATTGATGACCATATATGCACTGTGGATATCATGTTTCTTTGATGACCAACGCATTCTTCTTGTGGCAAACAAGGAGCAAACTGCAATCAACATTTTCAAACGTGTGCGAATGGCATATGAACAGCTTCCAAATTATTTGAAACCCGGTGCCATTGAGTATGGTAAAACATCCATGGTGCTTGGCAATGGCAGCAGCATTGGCATATCCACAACATCCTCGGATGCAGGCAGAGGTGACAGTTGCAACGTGCTCATCTTGGATGAGTTGGCATTCATTGATGATGGCATGGTGCAAGATTTTTGGAAATCTGTGTACCCCATCATCTCTTCATCTAAGAAATCAAAAATATTTGTTGCCAGCACTCCTAATGGAACTGGCAACTTGTTTCACGAATTGTATTCTGGTGCTATAGAAGATTCAAATGGATGGAAAGCGGAAAGAGTAGATTGGTGGGAAGTGCCTGGTCGTGATGAAGAGTGGAAAGAGAAAACAATTCGTTCACTGGGCAACAGAGAATACTTTGATCAAGAGTTTGGTAATGTGTTCCTGCAATCAGGTGAAAGTTCTCTATCAGAAAAACTTTTCGAGGAACTAAAAGGTGGATGCAAGGACCCAGAGTTTGTTTTTGAAAATGGCAAATACAGAGTGTGGGAAGAGCCTAATGAAAAAAATATTTACGTTGTTGGGGTGGATGTGGCTGAAGGTGTCAGCAACAATTACAGCGTGGTTCAAATACTGGATATTACAAATTTAAAAGAAATCAAGCAAGTGGCTGTGTATGGTGATAATAACATTACGCCTTTTAACTTTATCTCTAAACTTTTAGAAATTTTAAAACAATGGGGCTCACCACCGGTGTTAATTGAAAGGAACAATTGCGGTGCTCAAGTTGTGGATCAACTGAAATTAACACATCACTATGAAAACATTGTTTCTTACTCACCAAAAATTAACGGTCAAGAATATGCAAACCGGGTTGGTGTTGTGGCACACACAAATTCAAAATACAAAGGTGTCACTAACATGCGCTACTGGGTGAATGAATTGAAGGTTGTGAAGCTCTTTGATAGAGACACAGTGCTGGAATTAAAAAACTTTGTGCGCTATCCCAATGGTACATGGGCTGCACGTCAAGGAGATCACAACGATGACAGGGTGATGTCTCTCATATGGGCTTTGATAATTCTTGAAAATGAAGTGTGTGAAAAATATTTTGACATCATAGAGTATGATACCAACCGCAAGCCACTGCTTTTGAAGCTGTTTGATTATGGCATAAGAAGCTTCATGAAACCATCAACTTACCTAAATAATGAGAAGGGTTATGATGAAAACAGCAACAACATGCCCATCATTATCACAGGCAATAACAACGACCCATTTGAAATTGATGATCTCACATCACAAGGCTGGAAGAGGCTAAATGTCAACTAACTACACACAGTCACCTTTCAATAAGCAACGCAAAGATAAATTTCTTTTTGTGATGTCTCTGCCTGAAGCCTTGAGAGATATCAACAAAAAAATTACTCGCTCCACTACAAACATTCAGTTCGATTCCATCTCTTTCTCAGTGTACGGCGTTGTGGTGCCAAGTGTATCCATAAATGAAGTTGCTACCAGATATGCAGGGCAAACCTTGCATGTATCTTCAGAATCACGGCCACCCTACACAAATGTCACTGTTAATTTCACTATAGATAACTATTTCAACAACTACTGGGCAATATACAGCTGGTTGGATTTAATTAACAATCAAAAATATAATGACCTGGATAACAGGGATTTGGTAGCTGGTACCACATCAGAAGTGTACAAATCTATCTTTACTTTGTATGGTCTGGACGAGTATGACAACAGAGTTATTCAATTTGACTTCACAAAAGCATTTCCCACGTCTTTAGGAGAAATAAATTATAGCTATAGAGATGCAGCTCAAATAGACACTTCTTTTGATTTTGCTTTTGATCAACTCATAACAAAATTGATAACTCCCACTGAAACACAACCAACAACTACAACTAATTTATAAAAAGCAAAGAATTTTGTAACGAAAAGATATAAATAATTTCAGTATGGCAAGAACAATCCAAAGTCCCGGTGTACAAGTAAGCGAATTTGATTTTTCACTAAGAGCAGCAACCAACGATACAACCAATGTATTAGTTGCAGGATTTGCTGCACAAGGTCCCACATATGAACCCATTATAGTTTCGACACTTTCCGAATTTGAAGCAATATACGGCACACCCACAAATGGTGCTGAAAGGTATTTCTATCACACTGCAAAAGCTGTACTGGCAAGCCCTGCCACAATTTATGCTAGCAGAATTGCATATGGCCCGGCTTTAGGTGATGGGTATGGATCCAAATACACTGCATTGGTTTATCCTGTGCGTGGCAAAGTTGCAGGCACTGGTGATATTCAGACAAATTTACAATTAATCAGTGGTGATGGAGACATGTATGTGTTGGGACGTCCCAACTTGGTTGAACTGTCAGATGTTGATTACCAGAACATACAGAATGGCAGTGCATTCACATGGTCTGCAAATACTGACTCCAGCAACGGTGTCATTACTTCAGTTGGTAGCTTCGGTCAAGCAGGTGTAATCATTATCAACAAGCAGAAGTACACCACCAATACAAATTTTGAGGGGTATTATGTTGGCTTGATTGACAACACAACAGTTAACCCACAAGTAGATTACCGTGGCATCAATGATGCACTCACAGTCAGCTTGACTGGTACCAGATCTGGCGGATTAAATTCCACATACACACCGCTGCTACCATCTAGACTCAATTTTGCACTTAGCGCCACATTCACAGGCATTGATGGATCTGTGTCACAAGACATGGAGTTCACAACTTTCAACATTGGCACCACTGCATTCAGAGATTGCTTGAATGTTGGATTGTTCAAATTGAGACAAACCGTTTTCTCACCAACAGTGTTGCAACTAAGCAAATCACTGATGGAACCATATGTGGGTTCAATCAATTATTACCGCCAACAGTTTCCTGAGAATGGTGGCGCAGCACAGAGCTTCTTTATTGGTGATGTGGATGACACGTCCACATCAATTGAAATACTGGTTAACCCCTACGTTTCTAAAAGAGATTTAAGCACAAACAATTCTACCGCAGCTGGAAATCCTAAAGTAGCAATCCGCGTGTTGGGTAGTGGTCTTCGATATGATGCACAACTTGATCCAACATTCACAGGCATCACACCCCAGCAAGTTGATTCGTTTATCGCATCAGGGGATGGGATTGGCGATGCAGGTGCATTGTTCCCTCTTGGTTCTTACACACTGGATAATCCATACACAAAGAGTATTGGAAATGTGCCAGGCAAAGTTAATAAACTGTTACAAAAATTTGAGAATTATGATGTGTACCCACTGACATTGACTGTTGAAGGCGGTCTTGGAACAATATATGCAAGTGCGTCCGCTAATAATGACATATTTGACGATTACAAATACATCACTGGTTACAATGGTTTATCATCTTCAACTGGAATCACAGGTGATGCTAAAGGTTTGAGAGATTGCTATGCAAGTGTGTTTGAAGAATTCAGAGTGTTTGCACAGGATGTGCGCAAAGATCACATGTTCATCGCTGATGCACCGTTGCCCATCTTTATTCAAGGCAAAAATGTTAAGACAATTGAAAGACCGGATACCAACTTCACATCCAACATCTACTGGCCACTACGCAATGTGTATGACTCAGTTAATTCAAGCTATGTGTGCGTGTATGCCAATTGTGCCCGGGTGAACGACGCTGCATCAAGCGCACAAGTCTGGGTGCCTTTCTCAGGTTTTGCAGCAAACTTGATGGCAAGAACTGATACCAATTTCCAGCCATGGTTTGCACCAGCCGGGTTTAATCGTGGCAATGTTGCTGGAGCTGTTGACATTGCTCTGTACCCCAAGCAAAAGCAACGAGATCAATTATACAAGATTGGCATGAACCCAGTTGCATTCTTTCCTGCTGAGGGATTTGTTGTGTATGGACAGAAAACACTGCAACGGCAACCAAGTGCATTTGATCGCATCAATGTGCGCCGGTTGTTCATAAATCTTGAAACACTGGTACGCAACACTGTGAAGAGTTTCATATTTGAACCCAACACATTGTTCACACGCACACAAGTGATTAACACAATAACACCATTTTTTGAGAATGCTAAAAATACTGCTGGTGTATATGACTACTTGATCATATGTGATGAAAAAAATAATACACCTTCTGTAATTGATGACAACACCATGGTTGTTGATATCTACCTCAAGCCTACCAGGACAGCAGAGTATATCCTTGTGAACTTCTTTGCAACAAAGACAAGCCAGGACTTTAACGAAATTATTGCATAACGAATAAATATTTTTATGGCAGATGTAAATCAATTAATATCAGACTTCTACAGAGTAGCGCAAGAGAGAGATTTCGCGCGCGACTTTCAATTCAGAGTGCTTTCAATCAATGCTGGCGATTCTGGTGTAACTTTTGATAATAATGATTTGGTGTATATTCGTACTGCAACATTACCTGAGAGAGCAATTACAAACAAACAAGTACCTTACATGGGTCTTAATTTTAACGTGCCAGGCAACGCTACATACCCAAACAGCGAAGCTTATCAAGTGGAGTTTTACGCAGATGCACAATCGCAACTCCGGCAGAAGTTTGAAGATTGGTCCAGAAGCACATTTGATGATGCCAACAGCACAGGCAATTATTTCACACCAAAACAGAATTCTACAATTGACTTGGTTCAACTTGATTCCAAACTTGCAAAAGTGGCTCAATATCAATTGGTGGGTGTTTCAGTGCGTAATGTTGGTGCACTCACATACAACATTGCTGACGGAACAGGTGAAATCCTAAGATTCACTGCCACACTAGCTTATCATTACTGGAAAAGAGTCTCGTAATTCTCGCAACAGTTCATTAAATATTTTTAATGAACAACCCCATAACAGACGCAGCGTCTGGCCTGGCTCAAAACGCACAAGGTTTAATTACAGGACAAAACCCACTATTTGCTCCACAAGTAACCAATTTATTTGGATTCAATATACCTGCAGTGCCTTTGATTGGTGTTCGCGATTACTTTCTCACACAAATGGAATCGTGGTCCACTTCCATTCCATTGCGCACACAATGGATTGTGTTGATTGACAGATACCCTGCAGCATTAAATTCTAGAATTATACAAGGCCTGGAAATTATTGGTGGTGACAAAAAGGGGTATGACATTGACCCTGCATTGACCATACTCAAGAGCTACCCCCTGCAAAGAATCATAGGTTGTTTGTTTGCGTCATCTGTTTCCATCCCACCTGAAACTCTGGATACTGATTTTGCTACTATTAAAAATAACAGAGGATTTCTTGGTGGTCCAGTAAGTTCTGAGCGTCAGAAATACGGTTCTTTCTTGCGCATAGGATTCAGAGAGACCAACACATCATTTGTGGATGTGGTAATCAGGCCTTGGGTCATACTGGCATCACACATGGGGTTTGCAGCTCGACCTGGCGACCTGGGTGGCAAGCGCGATTATTACAACGTCAAAACAGACATCACAATCATGCAGTATGCACAAACCTATCAGAACATATCCATGGTGCCTAGAAAGGTTTGGCAGTTTTATAACTGTGTGCCAGTCACATTGGATGCAGAAGAAGCTGTGTATGATCCTAGTGGTGAGGTGCTCGATATTTTTCAAACAAGCTGGATATTTTCTCACTACACTGTGACACCCAACTTGTATTTCCCACTTGTCAACATAATTAAGCGTATAGAACAAGGTCAGCTACCAGTTATCTCACCAGTGCAGAGCGGGTTCCAGGGCGGTTTTGGTAGTATTAACCCGTTCGGCTTGATATGATCAATAGATTTAAATTAAAATTATATGTTCCCAGCTTAGACGACAGAGTTTATTTTGATGAACTCAAGAATTTTTATCTGTTAAATATTCTCAAGTTTACAACAAACAAAGATAGCAAAGGGCTTGCTGAATACTTTGAGTATGTTATCAGGGATCTAATACAAGACAAGTCTCTGTTTCATCAGTTAGATAGCTTTGATAAATTTATTATATTATTACAATTCAAAGCAATTAATATAAACCCTGAATTAAAGTTTAAAATAAATGTCAAAGACGAGAGCAAGGTGCTGGCATATGATATTTTTCAAGAAATAAAAAATTTAACTGAAGCTAAGCTAGTCAAGGAGAAGGTACTCAAAATCGATCACAATTTTTCTGTACACTTGAGCATACCATTGAAACTTTACATTGAAAATTTTGATGATGTTTTTCTTAATTGCATAAAATTTGTAAAAATAGATGATCAAAGCTTTAGCTTTGATGCGCTCACTGATGACGAACAAAACCAAATATTTGAAAGCATATCTGGTAGCTTCTTAAATCAAATCATGGAATTTTTAAATGAAAGCAAGAAGAGTTGCCAGAACGTTAATTTTCTTAAAGTTAATAACTACATTGAAGAGCTCAACAGCTTGAAGTTAGATTTTTTTAATAATTCCATGCTGGGTTTTCTTGAATTGATATACTCTGAAGATTTAAAAAATTTATTTGAATTAATCTACGTTTTAATTAATAAGGTTAAGCTGGGCTTGACAGAATTCTACGACTTGGTACCATCCGAATCATTATTACTCTATGCACTCTATGCAAAAGATGTTAAAACACAGAACGAAGAGATGGAAAAATCAACCAAAAAATCTAGCATACCGTTGCAAACTTCGCCATAACCTTTAAATAGTTGTAATGAGCTCAGATATCCTGCTGCAAAAGCTTAAAGAAATAAGCAACAAAAGCATAGATGTTTATATACCTTCTTTAGATAGGGACATACCTTTCAAGTCCCTTAACATCAAACAACAAAAAGAAATCATAAAGGCTTCTTTTGATAAGAACATACCAGGTATTTCTTTCAACAACATTTTAAATAGCATAATCAAAGAGAATTGTCAAGAGCAGCACATGGAATTGCTTGTTACAGACAGACCATCCATTGCCATTGCATTGCGTAAAAACATTTTTGGAACCAAGATTAAGAATGCAGTTAAAACTGAAACACTGGATGAAGAGAGTGTTGAGTTTGATCTTGAACAAGTAATCCAAACAAAAGCCAAGCTTGACATCACCACACTAAGAACAGTTAAATCGGATGTGCTTGAAGTGCAATTAAAAATACCCACACTTGCTACTGACAGCCGGGTCAACAAAGAAAGCCAAAAAGTGTTGTCACACCTGGTTGAGCAAAACAATACCATCAAAGATCTCATCAGTGAATTGTTTGTGTATGAGCTTGTGAAATTCATTGATTATGTGGAAGTGCTTGACGTAGGCAAGGTGATTTTTGCAGAAATTAATGTGGCAGATCAAATTAATATTGTGGAAAGCCTGACTGCAGAGGTGAACAAGAATATAATGGAATACATTGAACAAATAAGAGCTTTTGAAAAGAAATACCTCTCTTTCACCAAGAATAACAAAGAATACAATATCAATTTAGACGCATCATTCTTTAGTAACGAATAAGTATTGTTATACTTATGGCGGATAATATTGACGTAGCTCAAGTGGTAGGAGATCTAGTCACTGCACTAGACAAAATGAATATCAAGCTTGATAAAATGCAAGCTGATTCAGTTTATATAGACGAATTTAAGAAGAGCAAGAATGCAAAGTTTAAGACGTTTGCCGATTTAATTAAGAAAGAATTCAAAGACTATCTAAAGAACATGTTGGTTCCTGCTGGAGGCATTGCGACTTCCAAGACAGGCAAGCAAGAAGGGCAAGCTTCAGATTTAGCTGAATCAGGTGCAGAGAAGATAGGCGGTCCCATTTCAAAAGTAAGAGTTGAAGAAATAAATCCTGCAGTTTTTAAAATGCTTCGCGATCTTCTCAGAGACACATTCAAGCAAAAAGAAGAAAAAGAAGAAATAAAAAAGAAAGGTGGCATGGTCTGGATTTTTGGTTTGCTAGCTCTGCTCAGTGGTGTCATAGTAGGTGTCATTGAGTGGATTCGTGAGCGCTTTAAAATGATCAAATCAATGCTCAGAGGACTCAAAATATTTGAATGGATAGCGGATGGTTTTAGATTTCTGAGGTCCAGAATATTTGCAGCTGCAGAGTTCATTTACAAACAGCTCAAAGAAACCAGGTTGTTCAAATCACTGGAACGAATTTGGGAAGGCATCATTGCATCCATCCGTGAGTCTAGTTTTGTTAAAAAGCTTAGAACCTTTTTCAGTGAAGAGTCGTTTGTTGGCAGACTGTTTAAAAACATGGGTGCTTTCTTCAAGGGTGAAGGACGCGCAGGTGGTGTCGTGCGATCCATTGGCAGAGTATTTGAAATTATGAAGAATGCTTTGCGTGGTGTGGGTGGTGTGATAAAGAGTCTCATAGGTGCAATCAAGGGTGCAGGTGCATTTGTCATGAATCTCATCAAGCGCTCTCCAATGTTTGCCATAGGCAAGACCATAGGCAGATTGCTTGGTCCATTGTTCATTGTGTTTGAACTTATTACCAACACAATTGACAGCATCAAGCAACAAGGGTTCACTTTCAAAGCAGTACTTGATGGTGTGTTGGGTGGATTGCTCAGTTTCTTTACACTGGGAATACTAAACTTTGAGAACATTAAAAAGTTAACTGATCAAATATCTGCGGCTTTTCAGGAAGGCAATTTTGTGGAAGGCATATTGCGAATACTTTTAGGAATTCCTGATTTGATATTTCAGGGCATAGGCAAAATAGCCACATGGATATCTGGTTTTTTTGGTGATGATATAAAGAAGAAAGTAGAAAATTTTTTTAACGTTTCTTTTACCGACAAGGTGCTGCTAGTTATTAAAGATGTGATGAATGTTCTGCTATGGCCTATTAACAAGACATTAGAAATTTTAAAGAATGTGTTCAACATAGATGTAGTAAAGTGGTTGAGAGAACATGTGCCTGCACCATTGCTAGGTATCTTTGATAAAATAGTAAAGGGCGCAACTGATACAAAAGAAAGACCGGCACAGCCCATGGATCAAACAAAATTAGATCAAGCTAAAATTGCAAAAGAAGAGCAAAAAGCTGGTAGCATGTTTGATTGGTTTAACAAAAAAGATGAAGATCAACCTGTGGGTATTGAAAAAGTTGAAGACAATGATTACGCTGAAGATGATGAGTATACAAAAGCTTCTGATCTGCCTCTTGTAACAACAGGCAGAGCTCCAGAATTAACAGCAAACAAATTAACACAAGAAAATATTTTTGACAGTGATAAAATTATTGCAGTATTGCAAAAACAGCTGGAAATAATGACACAAACTAAGAATTATCTGGAAACTCTCAAATCTACTAATAATGTTGCAACCAGTGTGAACAATCAAAGTGTTGTTAATATGAGCGGCAATTCTGGTGTATCATCTTGGCGCCAAGGTGTTATTGCAAGATAATTGCTTGATTAAATAATAATATGGCTTCTTCTTATCTATGGCAGTTTTCGCAGGATCTCTCGAAAACAAAAATATACAAAAGCACGCCACCCACTCTCATCCCTGCCAATACTAGAGCTGTTAATTCTGAAAGCCCCAATTATCTTAAATCTTCTTTTGCAACCCCATATAATGTGGATGTGGTAAACTCCTTCTATTGGACTATACAGAATCCAAAGACACGGGCAGGCCAGCTGTACAGAAATGAAGTACCCAGAATAGAACTAATAGAAAAAAGAATTAAAATCAATGCAATTGTAAATCAAGCATTCTATGCAATTGCAACTGGTGTGTCAAAGACTGGTGATGTATCCAATGAAGTTGGACAATTTTTTAGTGATCAAGCAACAAAAATAAATGGCACCGGTGGCAGTTTGTTGGGTGGATTAGGCTCCAACATTACAAATGCAGTAGATTTTTTAAAAGACGGAGTCAGCAAATTAACTTCAAAAGTTGGGCTTACTAAAGATTTTAACGGAGTATTGGCGCCATATGAGGGGTTATATTTAACTGAAGACACTGGGTGGAAATACAACATACCGTATTTTGAGAACTTAAGCAATGAAGTGAGCAATGTATTCGGTGATTTGGATGGTAGTGCTTTTGCTGAACTGGCTCAAGGCATAGGCGCTTTTGTGAAAGCAGGTACCGATTTTATTAACATCAAAGAGCCTGGCACATACATTGAAAGAACAAAAATGTTTCAGTTTGCTGATGGAGGCGATGACATTACTTTCGAGTTCCCACTGATTAATACAGGCAATGCTACTTTTATTGATGTGGTAAGAAATTGGCAGTTAATATTTCTACTCATATATCAGAACAGACCTCAAAGAATTTCAAGAGACATTATTGAACCATGTGTATTATATGAAGCGTTAATACCAGGCATCAAGTACACACCCTTTGCCTATATCAAAAGATTGAATGTGGAATTTGTGGGTGCCAGGAGAACCATGTCCTTGCCCATACCTCAAATTGGATCTGGTGGACAAGTGCTAACAAATTCAGAAAGCTTTGAAACCATTATTCCAGATGCATACAAAGTTTCAATTACACTCACAAGCCTAGTTGCTGAAACAAGGAATTTTCTTTACTCCATGCTATATGAAAAGAAGAATCTGGTGTCTGCTTCCACTCGCAGTGGAGACATTGGCAGCATCTTAAATACTATAGGCACAGCAAACAACGGTCTGTTGGCTAACAGTAATCTCAACCCTACTAATGCCTTGAACGAAATACTACCAAACCTAGGAGTTAGCAACTTACCCACATGACACCTGATCAACAAGGACAGTTTCAAAATTCTGTAGATGATCTGCCAAGACTTCTACCTACTAGGTATGAAAATATATTTAAATTGTACAAAACCGAGTACAATCAATACTATTACAATATCCTCAACACAGTACAATTTCCGGATGATTTGAACCCTTCCGTTTATTATGAAATCACTGTTTCATCAAAAATGCCTTGGACCATGATAAGCTTCAATGAGTATGAGACCATGGATTTGTGGTGGTTGATATGCCTAGTGAATAAGATAGATAACCCGCTTAACTTTGCAGCAGTAGGCAACACTCTAAAAATTATAAGAAAAGAATTTCTTAAATTTGTGTTGGATGAAATCAGGCTAAAGTCGTAACATGGGAACATTCAACACATCTCTACCATCACCGGATACTGATAATATATATAGGTTTGGTGATAATACTGAATATTATTATGATTTAATACTATACAATGCAAATGAAGAGTTTGTGAGACTGAAAACTCAAGGAGTAAAAGAATTGATAATAAATGATAATTTTTTAGATTTCTTTCACAAAGGCACTCTCACTTTTCGCAATGATATTGATGCTATAGAAAAAATTACAACAGAGCCAAGCGGCACATCACAAAACTTCTTTGGTACCAATTTTGCCCCCTCCAAGGGCGGGCAAAACACTTTGCTCCCTTTTGCGTTTAGAGGTGATTGCCGTGATTATCTCATTGTGGATATATGCCCTCGTCTATATGATAACCAACCTAATTATAACAATGGTGAGCAGGTTAATAAAATATGGAGACTTAAATTTGTTTTTGCTATCTATGATATTGAAGACATAACTGGACAAACGGCAGATGAGAAATATAAAAAATTGCATTTTTGGGATTACAGTTATCAATTAATGACAGAGAGAAATATAGATTTTTCTACTGCGCAGTATGTCAAAGCTGCTGATAAAGTTAATTTGGATGATAGCGAACGAGCCATGAAAACAGGCTTAGCTGTGAAGCAAATAATTGAAAATACATTCCCTTCTACAGAAGGTTACACTCTTAAATTTGGCGAGTTTGATGAAGGTAGCACCAGTATATTCTATTCTTCACCTATTGCATCAAAAGCTTTATTTGACTATCAATACATTGATTCTTTTCATGTGAGCAGTCCCAGCAACAATTATGATTTCTGCGTACTACGCAAAGAGAGATACACAAATGAGTGGACTTACAAGTCACTTAAAAATTACTTTGACAATGCGTATGAGAGAAGAGTCACAAACAATCAGGATGGTGGTGGCGCTCTGCATTTAGAGAAATTTTTGGTGGGCAATTACAGTGACAGTAACAGCTCCAACTTCACAAACGTCACAAGAACACCAGTTAGTATAAAAAATAACGCTTATTTGCCCGATTATTCACAAATACAAAAATACAGATTTTTTCCTACTGCAGGCAATGATGTGCAGAATTTCATCACTACAAACCAAGTGCATGCGTATGATTCTATGAACAAAGAGTTCATCATTGATGTGCAAGAGAATGACTTCACAAGAATATTGGACATATTTGAAACAAATTATGTGCAGGCATTCAAGGGCAATGCCTCTGGACCCTGGTCCACTTTAACTAAAAACGAATACCGCAGAAATAATACCAATTATAATGCTGATTACAGTGTTGCTCTTTCTCGGGATCAAAGACTATCTGCAGGTAGAAATGCAGTGCTTAAAAAAGCATTGTTTTTAAACAATACAATTAATTTTGTAGCACCCGGGCTAACAATGCGACAAGCTGGCAGATTCATTTCAATTGACAGGGACAGCGCACAACCCAGCAACAAATTTGATGATAAATTTCTTGGCACATATTTTGTTGTGGAAGTTAATCACGTGTTTCGCGGTAATACATATGAAACAGAGATGACTTGTGTCAAGCCATACATCTTTTCTGATCCCAAGAATGTGGAGGATGTGGTATGAGTATTAAGACCATGGTACCACAGCTTTGCGACATTAACCTCGCATCATCCAAATACATACTTGAGAAGTATACTAATTATCTTGATTATCTTGGCAAATTTGTGGATCAAATAGAGACAGCCATCCTTTATAGAAACACTTTCTTTGATAACAACTCAATTGACACCCGGGTAGAATTTTTTAATAATCTACAAGAGAAGTTTAAAACTTTTAGCGAAGATTTTGTTGCATATTGGTATGAAATATACAGAAGCAATCCTGAGTTTTTAAAATCTAAAGTTACTAACAGTACTCTGGTGCTGGATAGTGATTGCATCGGTAAATTTACCAACTCAACATATGTTATTGACGACAGTGTGAGTCCAATTTCAGATTGGTCCATGAACAGCGCTCCGCCCCCCTCTTGCATACCTTACAACACATTGCAAAAAATTTCACCCTGGACAAAGCAGCTAATTGAAAGAGCTAGCTTCAGAACAACCAACATGTATCGGAGTAACATTGCAATGGTGCAACCAGTAGACACAAGCCCCATGCGCGCACATGGTACCAACCTGGTTACAGACGAACTATATTACACAAGAACTGTGTCCGAAATCAAACGCATAGCAATAGAAAAGATTACAAAAAAATTCGAAAAAGAAGTAAAAATCTTGTTACGTTACTGTAACATAAACGATAATGAAGCTCTGAACTATCAAGATGCAAAGCAAAACAAGAGCTTCATTGGACAGTATACGTTTGAAATGGAGATAGAGAGCGCAAGATACCAGGTGGATGTGTTATCAAATAGAATTAAGCAGCTAAAGAGTAGGTTATCTAATGAAGATGTTTTATCATCTGAACAAAGCGTAACAGTTAGTATCAATCAAAAGACAACTGCACAATTGGATAGGATTTATAAAGATAACCTGCTCACCCGCTTAGACCAGCTCATACCACGCAACATATACAAAACTATTGCTGTCATGGAACAAACAGAAGTAACACCTGCTTCAGATACATTTAAAGAATTGAATGCTGGTGTGGTACCTGACACAGTAACAAACGCAACTGCAGCACAACAGACATCAAGCCAAGGGAGTGCAATACCAGTAACATTTAATCACTTCTCAGACAATGTGTCTTACCCCACTTACCAGTCACCTGCATGGGCCACAGACGTTGCACAATGCTTGGGTGTGGGTGCCACTCTTGAAGCTTTCAATGGATTTGCTGATCCACTCACTGAGTTTGCAAATGCATCTTCTGCAGATTTTGATCTGTTTAGTTCATTGAGTGAAATTAAACCTTTTGGTATTGATCTAACAAATTTCACCATAGAACCCGACGCCATCTTGCTGCAGCTGCAAAGCATGCTGAATGCATTTGATGTATCCTCCATATCAACATTGTTTGGCTCTAATTTTGCAATACCATCCTTCACACTGGGTGAGTTGTTTGATAAAGCTGGTAAAGTAGGCGATCTCAAAGAAATAGCACTTAAACAAGCCACAGATGCTGCATTGAATACTATAAAAGATACAACGTTGAATATACTAGAAAGCTTGGCTTGTGGCACTGCTCAAACTGTTCTGGCAGGTGGTGGTGGCTTCGGTCCGCTCAGAAACCTGGCAGGTGGTATCGTCTGATGACACATCAATAACATTGGCTTCCTTGACAAGTTTCTTAAACATGTCCTCTCTTGTGCCAACAAGCATATCCTTGGCGTCACCTATGAGATCTCTCTTGAGATCATGATCCATTCTCTTCAAATCCTTGAGTGTATCACTCTTTTTATCTTGCACCATTATTTTGTTTAGTGTCTCAATTGCAGCAGATGTTGCATTGAGAAGCTCTGCATATGCAGACAAATCCTTTGCATCTGGTGCAGCATTCAAATACACATTTAAATTCTTCACCAAATCCAACCCTTCATTTATAACTGTGCTGGCACTCTCAATGATGTATTGCTCCAAATTATCCTTGGTCGCAGATTTGCGAATCTCCTTCTTAACCTCAGTATTCTTTTCCTTCAAAGCATCTATTATGTTGTCAATGTCATCACTATTATCAGGCATATGTAGTTATTTATCTTGATTTCTAGAATTTCATATTAATATTAGTACGTGAAGTTAGCACTTGAATTCATTAAAACACATGAGCATGCAAGATTGCCTTGCAAGAATCATGCAAACGACACTGGGTATGATGTGTACAGCATAGAGAATGTGTGCATACCTGCACGTGGATCCAACCTTGTGCCAGTGGGTCTGCAGTTTGCATGCATACCTGCAGGTTATTGGGTGCGTGTGGAATCACGCAGCGGATTAGGTTTCAAGCATGGGATAATGGCACACCCAGGAATTATTGACAATGGTTACCGTGGTGATGCAGGTATCAAGCTTTACAATCTCACAAACAACGATTACACTGTTAATCGCGGTGATAGAATTGCACAATTTGTATTGTATCCGTTGGCATCAGATGTGGCAATTGGGTTCACTGAGATTGCTTCAGAGTCTGATCGAGGTGACAAGGGCTTTGGAAGCTCTGGCAAATGAACTTCAATAATCTGTGGGTGGAGAAATATCGACCCAAATCTCTATCTGATATTGTTCTCACAAAAGAAACAAGATCAATCGTTACATCCTTCAAGGATAAGAAGGAGATACCCAACTTATTACTAATTGGCATACAAGGCATTGGCAAGACGTCTCTGGCAAAGATCATTGTTAATGACATTTTAGGGTGTCAATACCTGTACATAAATGCAAGTGATGAGAATGGCATTGATACCATACGGACCAAGGTGGTCAGCTTTTCCAAGACCAAGAGCTTTGATGGCAACATCAAGGTCATAATATTGGACGAAGTGGATGGTATCAGCCTTGAGGCACAGAAAGCTTTGAGAAACACAATGGAGGAATATTCTGCCAATACTCGCTTCATACTGACCGGTAATTATAAGCACAAAATCATACAAGCTCTGCAGAGCCGCTGTCAGGAGCTAAATTTGATACCACCTCTTGAGGGTATGGCCAAGCGAGTACTCACCATCTTGAGAGATGAAAATGTACAGCTTGATGAAGCACAGAAGAGGGACTTGGTAACGCTAATCAAGAAGCTATACCCTGATTTTAGAAAAATAATTAATGAAATTCAAAAATTTAGCAGCTCTGGTAGTCTGTCAATACCGCAGCTGTCCATTAATAATGATGTGGTTGTCAAGATTGTTGACTTCATTAAATTGAAGAAAAGCAATTTGGGCAGAAAGTATTACATTGAAAATGAAGAAAAGTTTCAAGGTGATTACACAACTCTGTTGCGTGAATTCTTCAATTTTATCAATGACACCATGGATTTTAATGACGAGAAAGCAAAAAGAGCATTATTAGTTATTTCTGAACATCTATACAGAAGTAGTTTTGTAGTGGATCAAGAGATTAATTTCTACAGCTGCATCATAGCGCTGGAAGGATTAATAATTTAGCGTTTGGGCAAGTAGCGGTGCACGTAGTTACTGACTGCAGGTGATTTCTCTTTGTCTGCCGGCATGCTGGGAATCTTCACATTTTTATTAAGAAGCTTTCTGTCACCTTTGATAAGCTTGCCTGTACCATCATCTGAAGTAACAGTGTGAGCAATCTGTTGATTGTCCTCTGGCTTCTCTTGCTCTGGCTTAATCTGTGTGTTGTCTTTTCTTTTCAGTGAATCCGGTATGGGTGGCAGGTTAATGCCATTGCCGTACGGTTCCAAATATTTTGCAGGTACAGTCAAATAAGTGACATATCGGCCAGGTGCTATTTCTTGTGTAATATCCACGTCAAACTCACTGCCCGTGATTTCTGCATTGCCTGAACCTTGTGCAGTTGGCCGTGTAGGCTTAACGGAACTCACGCGCAACAACAAATCAGACTCTGACCATGCTTTTAGTGTGTCCTTGTACTCTTGTGTTTGATCCTTGTAAAAATCTGACTTGAAAACATCACTCTTAACATGCACCATGGCACCACCTAGAAAACCACCACGTGTTAATTTCTGCAAGTATGTCTCCAGTAATGTATCAAATCTCTTCTTCATTATATATATTTATATCTTCAAAACTAATTTTGTATATATAATTTGATACTAAATAATCTATATGAGCATTAGAATAGAAAGCATCAAAGATGTTACCAACATCAATGATCTTAAGTATCAAGATTTAAAGTTAGATTTTGAGTATAGTTACACACAAAATTCACAATTTCTGAAGACCAACGAAATTATTGATCTCAAAGTGGATTATGATCTGAATGCCGTTAAGAACAGCTTAAGAAACATGTTTATAACCAATCGTGGTGAAAAACTACTAAATCCATACTTTGGCATTGGGCTAGCTAGCTTTGTATTTGATCAAGCAACACAATCAACTGCCAAGATCATTGGCGATGCCATCCTAACCAACATCAATACCTTTGAACCCAGAGTGCAGGTGAACAGGGTAAATGTCATTGCCAATGAAGATGACAACAGCTACACAATCAACATAATCATGAGTGTACCACAATTAAAAGCTGAATTAGTAAACCTAATAGGCCTATTAAATAACAGAGGATTTACTTTTGTCTAATTATGAGTTCAACAACAAATCAAGACGCCAATCTTACAATTAATCAGCAAGGCTATGCTGCATTTGATGCCACATCATTAAAGCAGTTAATTATTGACAGGCTCAACAACGGCACACTCTTCACAGATCAAAACTATGAGGGGAGCAATATTTCAGCAGTTATTGACATTGTTTCCTATGCTTACCATGTGCTCTTGTTTTATCTGAACAGGACAGCATCTGAAAGCTTGTTCAGCCAGGCAACACTTTATGAAAACATAAGCAAAATTGTAAAGGAATTAAATTACAAACCCATTGGGTACCAGACTGCACTTTTAAGTTTTGTGGCCACTGCTTCAAAACTTCTCATCAAAGATACATACACCATTAAAAGATATTCTTACTTCACTGTGAATGGTGTTAGCTACAGTTTCAATAGTGACGTTACTTTTGTTAAAAACACGGACACCGACGAAGCATTAACACTCTTCAGTGACAACAATTTGCTGTATCAAGGTGCGTATGTAGAATACCCGCTGTACAATGCCATAGGCGATGATTTTGAGGCCCTCACTATAACCTATGTGGCAAATAATGCAAATCAAAAAATTGACCATTTTAACATTGATGTGTATGTGAAAGAAAAAACAACTGGCAAGTATTACAAATATGCTGAAACATCGTCACTGTTCTTGAATGATTCCAACGCGCGTGTATTTGAAAAACGTTTTGATGAAAATGAAAGATATGAAATTAAATTTGGCAATGGCATCACAGGCAGAAAGTTACAAGCTGGGGATCAAGTAGCAATATATTTCTTACAAACAGATGGTACACAAGGTGAGATAGACATTGGCATCTTAAATTCAAACAAGTTATTTTTGTACAGTTCTTTGCGGTACAACAGCATCATAGCTGATACTGTATCTGAAAATCTGCTGCTCTTGGACGACAATCAAACCAAATACCTCACATTTTCTAACACTGACCCATCCACAAGCTATCAGGACAAAGAATCAGCCGAGCAAATCAAATCAAATGCACCCAAGATTTACAATTCACAATACAGACTGGTTACTGCTAGTGACTATGAGGTGTTCGTAAATAGAAACTTTGCAAACATTATAAGCTCCACAAAAGCTGTTAATAACTGGGATTACTTAAACGGGCATTTCCGATACTTTTACGACTTGCAGTTGAACAAACCCAATGATGATTCACGTGTTCTATTGAACCAGACTCGTTTTGCTGATACTTGTGATTTTAACAATGTGTACATATATGGCATTCCACGATTGGAAAGAATCACCTCACTTACACAGCGAACAAATTATCTCAACGCTGCACAAAAAGAACTGCTGCTCAATCAATTGCAAAACTACAAGACACTCACAGCAGAAGTAATAATAACTGACCCTGTGTATGTGGCTGTTGATTTTGGAATAAGACGGGCAGGTGAAACGTTGTCTCCTGATATAACCAACGATTGCAAGCTTGTGATAACCAAGAATGTATTGTCACAGATTGATAACCAAACTATTAAAAACAATGCATACAACATTATAAAAACATTCTTTGACTCCAGAAACAATAGCCTGGGCATATTATTTGATATAAACGACATCACATCCCAAATTTTTAATATTGCAGGTGTGGAAGATTTTTATGTTGAGAGAACAGATGAACAGGGCACGTTTACTGTGCCTGGCTTAAATTTTCTGTTCTGGAATCCTGTGTATCCAGATGGTGATACACAAATCATTGCTCAGAATTATCAATTGCCGTACTTCAAGTATCCCTTCTTGAATAACCCACTTGAATTTCTTAACAAAATAGAGGTGCTCGCAACAACAAATGTTAATACAAAAATTGAGTATTAAAAATGGCTTTAATTAATACAAATGAACTTTACATCAAAGTTTTAGATTATACTGGCACACCATCATTAAGCACATATGCATTGCCACAGACACCCCTAACATTTGTACCTGATTATTCTGTAGTCCAACTACTATCCACTGTTTCGTTTGTATCTTCACTCACATCTTATACAAACACATTCTATATTCCTGATGGAAACGATTACTCCAATATTAAAATAAGATGGGATTTTGGTGACGGAACGTACCAGATAAGCCCCACCGGTACACATGCATACAATTACCCTGGCACATACAAAGTAACATTATATCTCATTAATGAGAATGGTGAGAGCTTTAAAAACAATTTCATAGTCAATGTGACTGTTGCAAATTATTTGCAAGATGATTGGAAATTCTCTCCTTACCAAAACTTCATAATTGATATACCTGCAGGCAGACTATCTGATAAGATTACAATCAACAGACAGAATAGTTGGCAGACTTACAATGCACTATCTGGCACTGGCTACACATTCAACCTGTATGCCAGCGGCTCTGGCACATATTATTATGATGTTAAGAATTATTATAAAGATAAATGGGCACACTTAAAAAAGTTCTTTAAATTTATTAAGAAACAAACAATCAACAATCTATTACAGGATGTTATCATAAACAACATTGAAACATCCAATACTGAAATTTATGCAAAAAAATTAGCTGGCGGTATATCTGTTTGTAGTAAGAATGATACAGGTGCCTTTTTTGTGGGTACAACTGGCAGTGCAGAGTTTTATTATACTGATGATAGCAATAAGAACAACACATCTACTAACGATCCTATCTTCATATATGCAAATCTAGACACAAGTAAATTTTATGATAGCTTAGGAAATGCAGAGCAAGCATATGTCAATCTTACCCCGCTAGAGTTGAGCTACTTGAACACCATGCCTGCAGTATTGCCCATCATCAAGACCAGATACAATCCTGCAGCTGCGCTCACTATAACGTCCAATGGATTGGACGGTGAAGGTGAATCCACCATCAACAGCTTTGCACTCAACAAGACTAGCTTTGCAAATACCAAGATACCGTTCGTTCTCAAGTTAAAAGATCAAGACAACTACACAACAAAAAGTTACCCCTACCTGTCATCAACTAATATTGCTCCACTCACTTCTTACTATTTCAATATAAACCTGCTGGACGATAACAATACAATTGTACCTTCTGTATCATTCTACAAAACAGATTTTGAAAAAGAAATTTTCCAGTCAGGTGGATTCTACAGAGGATACCTGGTGTGTGATACAGAGGTTCAAAATGCCAAGCTATCTGCTTCTGTGTACATAGATGATATACCAAACTTTGAGCAAGACACTGCATTCATTTTTTACTCACAACCCTACACCCATTACATACCCAGAATATTTTCAACCACCATGTACAGCAAGGTGCTAAACACACCATTTGAATCAACCAACACCACATACGACTTTCTGGACACAATTGACAACAGAAGCATATTCACAATCACACAAATACCTTCTTCAAATAATGTCAGCAATGATTACTGCTTTTGGGCTGCAGATTCTGATTCTGATCGCTTGCTAAAAATGGATTACAACGGTGGTATCATTGCCACAGTAAATCTTTCTGCTGCCATGTTGAGCAATGGTACTGCTGTTGATTTGCGCAACATATATGGCAGTGCTTCACCTTGCAGCATTGCCTTGGATAACAATAACAATGCTTTCGTGACACTATTTGATAGTGGCTCTGTTATTCGGATCAACAACATAACAAATTTAATTGACAGAATCGGCATACCACCGGTCAGTGCCATCGGAACTAACACTTTCTTAATATCATCTGATTATACAAGCAATCAAGGCTGGGTAGGTGAGTTTACTCTCTTACCGGCAAGTGTGGATGTGGATAAAGATGGCAATGTTTATGTGGTGTATACACACCCACTATCTACAACTCTTGTACGCTTTGATAACGAGTTGAATTACAAGAAAAAAATTACAGGATCGTTTAGTATCACAGATTATGCACAAAAGATTATCATTGACAGGAACAATAACATCTGGATGGCCACAACTCGAAAAGAAAACAGTTCCACAGGCAGTGTAAACCTGTCAGGTAAGAATGATCTTATTTGGCTACTAAAAGATACTGGAACTGCTTTTATACCAACCTTAACCACATTTGCAGGGTTCAAGCAAATAAGTGACATCACAGTGGATGGTAATCAAAGCTGTTGGGTATCACATGATGTATCAACAGTGACAAAACTTGAATACAATCAACTCACCAGGGAGTTTGCACGTCACGATTTCAACATGGGTGAAGTGTATGGTAACTCTACAGATTACTTGCAGAGCATTGAAGGCATCTCTTGCAACTCATTGAATGAGATTGTTATTATCAATAATTTTGATTTAAAAATATACTTTCTTGATGCAACTGCTACAACTCAACCCACTTTAAGCAGCTTGAAGCAAATACAACTACAGTCAGCACCAAATAATTTCATGGAATATCCCATCTCTGCTTATTATGATAGTGTATATCAAGCAAATGGTGATTTTTTAGGATACAACTGGATTAATAAGTATTATTATTCTGCTGCTAATACCAGAATCATCACCGGCACATCCTCTACGTTCAGCATTTACCCTGCATCTGGTTACAATTTAATATTCAAAGAAAATGAAAACTTTGATGGTGAGGGCATGTATAGAAATTTTGCATTAATGGAAACACTGCAAGATAAGAATGTTTTTTTTGACGACTTTTTGGGCAAAATCGTTGGCAATCAGCAGTCCAATGCAAACAATGCATTATTAAAAAAGATCTATGAGAAGATTTCTAATTTCTCTGACAACATTGCAGCTGTAGACACATGCAATGTTGATTCATTAATCTCCAAATGCAACATGTTTGATGTCGCGTATGAAAACTACAGCTACCCATACCCTGCATCACTCAAGCGTGTCATTGATATCATAAGCATCAAGCGAAATAAATTATTTGGTAGCTTAAACCAAAGTAATTATAGCTTCTCAAGCAATTCAGACGACTTTAACCTGGGCAGTATATTGAACCTGACAACTGATACTTTTTCTGCAACTGAAATCCTCGTGGCAAGAGAGAAATTCTCCAACATCTACAAACCTGTTAATACAACCATCATCAATGGATATTCTGCTACTGACATAATTCCGCTAGCAGAGTTTACATATGATTGGGGTTGGGGGCTTGTAGCTCCGCAAGGCTTGTCAGGTTTGAATATAGGCGGTTACTATGATTTCTACCGTCTTAGTCTTACTAATCAACCAATCTACGACAATATCATTGATTTTGCTAATAAAAATTCTAACATCATATTCAATCTCAGCACTTATGATGATTTTTATGGTGAGGGTGGCATCATGGATCAAAATATCACATATGCTTTCACTAATGGCTTGAGATTAATCTCCAGTGCAATGAACGTATATTACAATTAAATAATACACAATATGTCTGATATTTTAGAGAACAATATACTAGCAATAACAGTAAGTGACTCTATTGTTGCAGGCACTACAAACAATGCTGTAGATTATACTAAGCCACTTTCATTCACTGAGTGGTTGGTGCGCACAAACCCAACTGAAACAGACAACTCATATTTAATTAGTCAGTATAAAATGTATTTGCTCGCTTGGTACAAGACCAAGAATTTAGATACAAAAAATACAGAAGATTTTGTAAGATCTTCTTTCATATCACTTTTACGAGAGATTTTATTGAATTATTCTACCTTAGAAGAGCGAAGATTTGTAAGCAATGCAGATTTTAATAATGACCTGGAGCTGTACTCAGTTTTGCCCTTCTTTGTTAAAAAGATAAAAGAGATTTGCAATTACTATGCTCTATTAAGACAAAACGTCAGTTTTAAAAAATACGAAAATAGCTTGAAAGGATCACAGGGCGGTGTCATTTCGGTATTAAAGAATGCAATTTATAAGAATCTACAAGCTACACAAATATCATCAGCAGAATCAAATCTACTCAATTTATCTGCAATTAAGAACAATTTAACTCTGGAAATTAAGGAACTATTTGATGACTCTCAGTACTTTGACTTGAACCCTGCTCTGCCTGCTACAACATACAACCCCACGTTCACTTCACAATTTTATTCTTCAAATCTCAACGAACTGGACGCTACACTGTACACTAATTTTGATCAAAGCATCATTGATGCAATAAAGACTTACCCCTTCTTCTTAAACGATTTTAAGACACCATACTCAATCAATGTGCAAGTGCAGGCCACTGATCTGGCATATCTCAGAGACAAAGACTTCATCAATCAAATTAATAATCAAGATAAAACTAACTTGAACCTTAATCTTGAAAAAGAGTTGATAGAGAAATTTATCGGTACTGATTATTACTATGTTAGCACAGGCTCCACCATAACTGACTTCACATCTGGTGTACTGTTTCAAGCACAAGACAAGGCAGCCAATTCGCAGAACAAGCGCTTTCCTTCTGTTGCATCTGTGCAAAATGAAGAGAATTTAAAAACCATACGAGAAATAGGCGGTTTCTTTCTACCAGATAGACTTGGTGTCTTAAATTTCAACAATTTCAAATACACTGTGCAAATTGACGAGGCACAATTGGAACCTAACAAGATTTATATTTTTCCTGACCCATACAAATATGGTAATATTTCAAATCTCTCTCTAACGGATTTTGAGAGCCCGTTGATTTACGAAGAAGATGTCACCTGGATGCACTATAATAGATCAGCTCAATTTCTCTTTGGTAATGTGGTAAGTAATCCCTTGTACAAAGATTTCTACGCATACCACAGCAGAAGTCAAACAGTTGGTTATCAGCCCTATGGCATGTCTCGAGATATTGATAGCACTGAATTTTTTGAAGGCTCAGGTAAAGATGTGTGGGCAAATTCTGATGTGTTTCCTGTGATTGAAAACGTGCTACCTCTGCAGGATCGTCAATTTAATTTATTAGCAATAAACAAGACTCTCATCAAATACAAGAGTGATATTTACAGCAACAATTATGGATTATTTAAAGAAATTAATCCTGTAGGTGTGGGACCAGATGGTAGCAATCAAGGAGATTTTATTTCAGCAGACGAATTAAATTTCTTTAATTTTACAGGTGGACGTGGTGGTCTCAATGGCACAGGACGCAAAGGACTCACCTACAATCAATTTGATGCAATAAGATCCACACGAAAGAAACCATGCATGATACTGGATGGTTATTTATTTTTTGACATTGATGATGGGTACAACTTCAATTTTGCAATTCCTAATGCTGCAAAAAGAGTGTCTGGTGTATATACACGCACCATCACACAGATACCACCTGGCAGTGGATACTTCACGTCTGGACCAGGTATTCTTTCTGCATCACCCACCCCATATGCTAATTATAATATTGGATACCCCTACTCTGCACCACCCACTTTCAAACCACTGCCTACACCTCTGTTGCTTGTGGCATATGGTAAAGGGCACTTCATACCTGATGATTTTTGTGATGTCAACACAGTAAATTATTGCTTGCTGTTGGATTGTGTAACATTTGTGGATGCACTGAGCAATCTCCGGTTGGATGTATCATCAGATTCATCTGCATGGTCCACATCTGTGCCTGTGTATTACAGTGAATTGCTTGAAAGCAGCTTGACAACAACTTATACTAAGCCCAACAATGTAGAGAGAGCTACGTTCTCTTACACATACCCTGCATCTGCACAAGTTATCCAAGAGCTCAACGGTTACAGGTTCAATCTGCAAGGCCAGACACCTTGTGCTGTAACCAACAGCAACACTTCACCTGCAGCAGATTATAATCTTGACAACACAAGCTTTGTGAACTTGCCTGTGCCACCTGCCTATGCAACACAAGTGCAAAACCTCACAACCAATAGCATAGGAAGTAAAACGATCTATTCTGGACGCAACGAGATTGTGGGTGAAATGTACTATAAAAACGCCAATACTTCACGAGTGGATTTGATACAGAATGCATTATCTGCTGTGTTTATGAAATACCCTGTTGAAGTTCGAGACAGTGTCAATAATGGCATCATAAATTTTGATTTAATCTATAATGTCATTTTCATTGAAACTGCCGATTACTATATTGTGGACAAACTAGATTATAATTATGAAGAAAATGCTGTGGAACCGTTCAACAGTGATAAGAATTTCCTATCTACTTTCATAGTAAACAAGAGCGTAGAAAAGATAAGCAATATTTTCTATAACGAAAAATTAAATGAAGCTGTATTCACAAGGCTGGTCTTGCTGCCCACCATGAGTGCAAGCAATCTCAAAATCATATACCCTGAAATATATAAAATAGACATTACCAATCCAGTATTAAAAAAGCTGTACCCTAACTTTGATTTGAATTATAACAACTTGTCAAGCTTCATTCACATTGATGCAGATACAAACATAGACCGTATTGACAAGCCAATCATGACCTATAACGAGGATTCAAAAACATACCTCATAAATTATCTGGCCAAAGACAGTAATAATGTATTTTTTAATGTTTTTGAAGAATTTCAAATTAAAAACAGCGATGTAATTTTTCTGCAAATGGTGTTCCACAAACCAGAATATCTCATCAAAGACTACAATTTTACAATTGTTAATTCTGCAACTGCTCTGCAAAGCAATTCAATTGCAGGTGTGCTCTCTTCTTATCAAAACATCAATACACACACATATTGGTTCTGCATGTCCACTGAACCTGTTGTCATTGTGCCAGAATATGTAGCATGTTTATATGGTGTAGTGTTTGTACCAGTGGTGACACCGACACCCACCCCCACTATCACTCCCACACCTACCCCCACACCATCCCCCACACCTGCACCCACACCTACGGTGCCACCTTGGATCAACGCTTGCAGTACTTACAGCGTAGAAGTTACTGGTGCGGGCACACTCGCTGCAGATGGCATATATGTTCTTTCTGCTGGCGATACAACGTTCTTCAGCCCAACTCCACAGTTTACTGTGTTCTATCAATCAACTAGTGATTCTCGTTTCTTCTTAATTGGTAACAACAGCTATCCTGACAATAGTACCATATTCAAAGGAGCCATACTCTCCACTCTCTCAGCTGCGAGTGAAAACTTCACACTTATGTATACAAGCACAGGCCTGATGCTGGATTATGCATGCGTCCCATATGGAACATATGATGCAATTGGTGGTATTGACCCTGTATACCTGGAAACACAAAACTTATCAGGCGTACCCCCATATCCCACAGTTTCATTCTACAGCATGACACAATAAATAACTAAATGGCCACCTTGCCCTATGTATATGCCGAATCGTTATCAGGCTCTGTAAAATATCTTGGAGAATGTTATGTTGCAACTGGTAACAGTGGCATTATTAATGCCAAAAAAGAAGAGTTTGTAGATGCACTAACATGTGACACTTGTTTGGGCCAATCACCGTTTCCTCTGCTTTCACCCACCCCTACCATCTCTCTGACACCGGACCCCACAAGAACCCCCACCCCCACCCCCACACCTACAGTGACACCCACGGTGACACCTACACCAGCCCCATAATATGAATCTCTCTGCATCCAGATCCTTCTCTCTGCTGCCTGCAGATCAATTGTCACCTGAAAATGATATTGTAGTTTCATTTGATTATGTGACCAATGTGTATGACAACTATTTGAATGTGTATGATAATGAATCACCATCTGAAGGATTCTGTTTGTTCTTCTATGAAGGCAATGCACCATTGAGTGGTGGTGCACCAGGCGCAGGTCTGGGATATCTACCTGGTGCTGCCATTGTGACCAACAACAACAATCTACTTCTTAGCGAAGGCAACAACACATTCACACCATATTATCTTACTGCATATGGCACTGCAAATGGCATGCCAGCTTACAGAGGTGATGCATCTGCACTCAGTGGTGCAAAGATTGATTTCTATATTGCTGGTTACAATGGCCTGTTTCCTAGCACGTCTGGGTGGCGAATTTGGGATGGCATAAGTAAGTATTTTTATTACAGCAATGGTACTGCATTGTATCCCATGTGGGCCGTGAATTGGATTCATGGTCCTGACATTCAAACTGGTTGGGGATACCCCATAATCACCAGAAAAGATATGGGATACAGTTATGCAGGCAAAGCTGGTAGCTTGTTGGGAGTTGGTTTTGATTTCACAGGCAACTTCAGAGCCACTTATAATTCGTCAGCCACAGGCACTCCAGTCATCAATAATGTCACTCTTAGAAATGGTAATTATGATTACATAACAAATTCCAACAACCTTACTTCTACAAACTTTCTGCAACCCACCATACTTTGGAATAGCTTGGCCAACAGCATGACACCAAGCATTGGCAACCGGGTCAAAGTGCGGCTAACAGACTTGGGCAAAACAATCAATGTGAAAATACGACCACACAATAAAGATGAATATGTGGATGTGTTAACCCACAATGCACAAGATTTAGGACCAGGCAACACCACAGACAGTGTCAAAGTGGGGTTGAACTTCTCTTCACTCAACAACACAGAGTTTGGTGTTCGTAATTTTAACATTGCAGGTGTAGCTGCTACAGCAACACCCACTGTGACACCTACACCTACACTCACACCCACTGTGACACCCACCAGGACACCTACTGCAACACCTGGCGCATCACCAACTGCAACACCAACTGTAACACCCACTCCCACACGCACTGTGACGCCTACTAACACGGCCACACCCACTGTGACGCCTACTAACACGGCCACACCCACTGTGACGCCTACCATAACTGTGACACCCACCATATCACAAACACCAGGTGCATCACCCACAGCGACACCTACTGCGACACCTACACTCACACCACCACCTTCAGTTACACCTACTGCAACACCCACTGTGACACCTACTGCAACACTCACACCTACACCTACTGTGACACCCACAACATCTGCACTGCCATCACCGTTCCCTGCAGGCGCACCAATCACTGATGGTATCATTGTGGGCATAGGTAATATCCTATAAATAACATCATTCATCATGGCCATCTACAATCCATTATACCTGAATAGCAGCACCAACACGTGGACTGCTGTTGATAACACATTGTCTGCAGATCCTATGCACACAAGAACTGTGATGTATTCGGGTGATCGCTTGTTTTTTGGTGGTAACTTCATATACAATTTTACCAATGCCAACAATGTTGCTAATTTTCAACTGCCAGCCAAATCATACCAAGTGGGTTGTGTGGGGTACTTTGACACTACTATCAACCGCATTCAATCCATTGGTGCAATTGGCACATTTACAGAGCAAGCGTATTGCAATAGTGCGGCATGTGAAGCTCTGAGCACGTTTGACTTGCAGAATTCAGTCAATTGCTTAACTCTGTGTGGTGCAAATCTGGTGGCAGCAGGCTATTTCAAATCCATTAACACACAAATCACGGGGTTTCAAGCGCTTACTGCAATGCCCACAAGCATTTGGTTTGAATTATCTGATACTCCACCATTCAACACTGGTATTCTTTCTGGTCAAGTTATTACTGTGCCTCAATACAATCTAATATTCACCAACTTATATACCATGGGACTGGCAACTAGCTTCATGCCCAAACTGTCTGGTAATCCTGCCGTGAACATTGCATACTACAGCCCAACTATTGGCAGGTGGCAGGCATTTCCCAACACCACCAATGTAGATTTTAGCAGCGGTGTATTTTTAGCATGTGAAACCTACAACAATATAGTATATGCAACTGGATTTGGCACTGGTATATCTGGCGGTCTCTACTACAACAGTGGCAATCAATGGAACCAAGTAACACCATCCATTTCAAACAATTGTGAAAACACATCCGACACACCTACAGGCTTCTTTCTGTACAACGACCAGCGTGGCAATTTAATATACTGCGGATCATTTGATAGCTATACTGGTGATACCGCCAAATCTGGCATAATGAAATATAATGGCAGTGTGTTCAGTGCCATTGGCAATGGTTTTGATGGGTCACCCAATCCATATGCAACTTGTGCAATGGTGACGCTATCTGGTGACAACTACATTGCAGTAGGCAATTTTCCAGATAAAATTGCTTGGATAAATCGCAGCACTGGCACAACTTGGACCAAACTCTACAATGGTACTGCGGCTGCAGCGGGGTTTATTACAGCTGATACTATCGCATGCATGGATTTGTCGGGTAATAACATGGTGTTTGGTGGCGCATTCGATTTAGATCCAGCCACCCCTAATACCAATGGTGTTGCTGCAATAACTAATAACAATGTCACAGGCATGCCGCAAGATATATATGGTATAGATGATCTCTTTGCTTTGGGACGCTTACCACGAGTGTTGTTTGCCAATGTGCCTGTGGACTATTCTGTGAACACCACAATTGCTGCAGATTTTACTACTGCAATATTGCAAAGCCACCGTGACACAATGCTCACCACCAGCGGCATATCTGCATATAGCACAGCACCCTACCAAGGTGTTGATGGCATCATAATAACATAATAGCATTTTGCGCAGCATGTTGTAAAATACAACATGGACAGCATATACATTCAAATTGCATCGTATAGAGATCCACAATTAATTGTTACTCTTCGAGATTGCATTGCCAATGCTGCACATCCAGAGTTGTTGCATTTTGGTATTTGCTGGCAACATGATGAGAAGGATAGCTTGGAAGAATTTGCAAATGATGCACGATTCACTATTATAGATGTGCCATATCAAAAAAGTAAAGGTGTTTGTTGGGCAAGAAGCACCATTCAAAACCATTATCGAGGTGAAAAGTATACTCTGCAGCTAGACAGTCACCATCGATTCACTAAAAATTGGGATACTACTCTCATCAAAATGATAAAACAATTGCAGAAAAAGGGTCACAAGAAACCACTACTGACTGCTTACTTACCTAGTTTTGACCCAGACAATGACCCAGCATTACGTATTAATACACCATGGAAGATGAACTTCGACCGGTTCATACCTGAAGGTGCTGTGTTCTTCATACCTGCTTCAATTGACAATTTCAAAGATTTGCATGAGCCTGTGCCTGCACGGTTCTATTCTGCACACTTCTGCTTCACTTTGGGCAAGTTTTGCAAAGAAGTTCCACATGATCCAGATTATTATTTTCATGGTGAAGAGATTAGCATTGCTGTGCGCGCTTTTACACATGGGTATGATTTGTTCCATCCACACCAGGTGGTTGTATGGCATGAGTACACCCGCAAGGGGCGGACCAAGCATTGGGATGATGATAAGGATTGGGGCAAGCGCAACGAACTGTGTCATCTACGCAACCGCAAACTGTTTGAAATGGATGGTGAAAAAAAGGACATTGACTTTGGGCCTTACGATTTTGGTAGCAAGAGAACTCTCAAGGATTATGAAAAATATGCAGGTCTCAGTTTCAAGAAACGCGCTGTGCAACAGTACACTGTGGACCATCACTTGGCACCAAACCCATACACTTTTAAACATGAAAAAGAATGGGAAGCATCATTTCTTCAGATTTTTAAGCATTGCATTGATGTGCGTTATGAGCAAGTGCCTGAAAAAGATTACGACTTCTGGTGTGTGGCTTTCAAGGATAAAGAAGGCAAGGATGTGTATCGCAAGGATGCAGACAAAGATGAGATTCAGCGTATGTTTCACGATCCAGACAAGTACTGCAAAGTTTGGGGAGAGTTTAATTGTGAAGCCATGCCTGCAAGTTGGTTAGTGTGGCCTCATAGCATAAGCAAAGGATGGGCAGAGCCCATCACTGGTACTATTGGTCAATAATATTGTAAGGTAATGAAAGCAAAGATAAGGATTCACAGACCAGAGAATATACAGTGGGGCAGATACCATACACCATGGTTTAGATATTTTAAAACATTCCTAGAACAACACTTTGATGTGGAGTGTTTAACTTATGACAGCAGAGAGGACTTGGGGTATGCGCATATAGAATTAGCTTGCAAAGACAATATTGGCTTGCAACCCACTGTGAGCGATGTTGATACCCTCATAGAGAATCTTGAAACTGGTGATTTTGTTGTGTTGAGTTTTACTGAGTACTTTAACCATAGAAATGTTCATTACTTGAAATCAATGCATTGTAAAAAAATACTCTTGGCACATTTTAGTTATCATAATATTTACCATTGGTTAAAAGCTGATAGACTATTACACAGAATTGATGCAGTTTCACCTTGGTTTTTTGGTTGGATGGAAGAGTTTGATATTAATTCATGCAGAGATTATAAGAATCAAGTTACAGAATTTTGCACTGACAAAATGTTCTGGAAGGGATCAGGATGGCGAGGTGGTGATGCGGCTTATAGAAAAGTTGTTAATTTATTGAAAGAAAAAGGATTGGTTGATCCAGATTCAATGAATCATGATCAATATATGAAGGAACTCGCCAGACACAAAATCGCTTTATCCTATTATTTAGATTTGTCCATGTACAGCACACCATATGATCACCCAGGTGAGTTTTGCTACAGAGACATGGAATACATGTCCATAGGCGTGCCATTTATCCGCATTGAATACAGGGATGCAGTTTATGATGGTCTGATACCCAATTACCATTACATTGCCATACCTAGAGACAAAGCATACGTTGAGTACTCTAAAAACGGTGATGCTGGAGTTGCAAATATAATTGAACAAAAATTTAACGAAGTTAAAAATGATGATGATTTCTTAAAGTTCATATCAAAAAATCAACTTGAATGGTTTGACAAATATGCCAATTTACCCAACAGTTTAGACTTTACTTTTAAGCTGACCGGGATAAATAATTGGATCCAATAATATGAGTAACATGGAGAGGGTAGTTTTAAAAGAGAGTGATTTTACCGCAAAATGCAATGCAATCAAAGATCTTTTCTTTTTTCAAATAGGCGCAAACGATGGCATTAGTGTAGATCCAATTCATAAATTAGTACAAGAACACAATTGGAGTGGAATATTGATTGAACCTGGCATTGATGCTTTCAATGCTCTCAAACAAAACTATAGTACACAATCTAATTTAATTTTTGAGAATTCTGCAGTTACCAATGTGGATGGTGATATAGTGTTGTGGTGTGGCACGACAACCCCTCATTTTACTCTAGATTATCAAAAAGCTGTTAACATGTTTGATGTTCAACCAAAACCTACAACTGTAAATGGTGTCAAATCAGCAACACTACTAAAAAAACATAATGCACTGAAAGTAGATCTTCTGCAAATAGATGCAGAGGGACATGACTTTGTAATACTAAAGGACTGGCCATTTGATTCGTATCGCCCCAAAATAATTAGATTTGAATTCATAAATTTAAACGATTCATTCCATGAATGTATAGGGTTTATAAAAAATCTTAATTATCAAATATTTTATTCTGAAGACGGTGCTGATGTAATTGCACTATGTAATAATTATGAATTTTGAAAAAATAGAACTATGGGACAAGCAATATTATGCTGCTCATGTAGGTATTATTGTTAACAATATGATTAGCACTTTTAAGCTGACCGGGCTAAATAATTGGATAAAATGAGTATGCTTTGCTATTCAACAGCTTCATATGGATGCAAATACTATAACGCAACAAATAAGCTTATAGAATCGCTCAATATTATTGAAAGCAAAAAATTACCTACAATTTTTGTTATGACGGATAAAGTGGACGCTATAACCAAACACCCAAACGTTTTCGTAAAGGATATCAATGACTATAACCCAAAATATTCTACTTATAATGACAATTACTATAGATACAACGCAACTGCACACCGATACAATGTTTTGCACGCCTTAGAAAATGGTTATACTAATATCACGTACATGGATACAGATTTGTTATTTTTACCAAATTTTGATTTAGATATAGTGGAGACTTTCTTTGAGCCAAATACAGTTGCAGGTGAATCTATGTATGAGTTTAAAGATTATTTTATTGGTGCGATGTTAGGCAAGCGTTTTGCTAGTTATTACAAGCATTTTGAAGGTAGCGAAAATTTAGATCAATTTAAAGATATGGTTATGCCTGATGATAGGTTAATTTATTACAGCTTTCGTGATGTTAATCACGGTAAAGAATATGTGGAATGGTGGGGCAAATGTAGTGATTATAGAGAACAGGCTGTTTTAGGTTGCGCTCCAGTAGGCAATTTAGATGAGAATTGTTTTTGCGCATACAAAACAGGCATGAAAGTAGAACCAAGCCATACTGCATATAAGTACAAAATGACAGTAAACGATCACGTTACGCATTAAGATAAATATGGAAGATCAGAAAATTACAGGCTGCTGTACGTACAACGGTGTACTGGCTATGCAAAGACCAGAAGTCTTTGATGTATTTAAGGAGTTTATTACAGCAGTCCGACCATCTAGAGTTGTAGAAATAGGCACAGCAGCTGGCGGTTTGACTCTTTGTATAAGAGATATTTTTAATGAGATTGGATTGCAAGATGCGCCTGTTAGAACTTTTGATGTCAATCCTGATCAGTGGCGTGAAAAAGCTTTTGAAAATAAAAATATTGAGCTACACTTAGAAAATATATTTGGTCCTTGCGATGAAGAACCAATCAACATGGTTCTATCTTTAACAAAACCCGAACTCATAGTACCCTTCATTCAAGCACCTGGAATAACCTTAGTTTTATGTGATGGTGGAAACAAGAGAGGCGAGTTTAATTGCTTGGCTCGCTATTTAAAACCAGGTGATATAATTATGGCTCATGATTATATTAGTAACTTGAATGAGTTTCAAGATCATTACATAAATAAAATTTGGAATTGGTTAGAGATATGTGACATTGATATACAAGGACATACCGAGAAATATAATTTAAAGCCTTTTTGGCAGGATAAATTTGACAAAGTTGTCTGGGTTTGTAGGCAGAAACAATGAATCAAAATATTACGCTTGTAACAGGTATTTTTGATTTGGGAAGAGATAAAGCCGGTGAAGGATTCAAGCGACCCTTCACCCATTATATTGTAAAATTTACAGAACTCTTGAGAGCAACTAAAAATTATAACATGGTTGTGTATATTGAAGAAAGATACAAAGATTTAGTGTTAGATATCAGAGATCCACACAACACACAAATTCGTATCAAAGAAATTGATGAGTTCAAAACGAACTTTCCTTTTTATAACAATACTACAGAAATAAGAAACAAAGACAGTTGGTTGAACCAAACTGGTTGGCTGCGTGAGAGTACTCAAGCAACCATGGAGCTATACAACCCTATGGTTATGTCCAAGATGTTCATGCTGCATGATGAGAAGGTTAGAAATTCCTTCAATACAGATTATTTTTATTGGATTGATGGTGGATTAACAAGCACTGTGCATCATGGTTATTTTTCAAAAGATAAAGTCTTGGACAAGATACCAAAAATTACAGATAAATTTCTTTTCATAGCATTCCCTTATGCAGAGGGTAATGAGATACATGGTTTCACAAGAACAAAAATGAATGAAATGGCTCAAACAAAAAATGTTGAGTATGTTTGCCGTGGGGGATTCTTTGGTGGCCATAAAAATAACATATCAGACATCAACGGCATATACTACTCTCTTTTGAGCAACACGCTTAACGAGGGATACATGGGCACAGAAGAGAGCATCTTCACGCTCATGACATACACACACCCGCATTTGTTTGCAAAACACATGATAGATGGTAATGGCCTAATTAATAAATTTTTCGAAGATGTAAAGACCACCACATTCACTGAGAATACAATCACATTGAACAATTACTCAGGTGTTAACCTGTATGTGTTGTCATTCAACTCACCAGAACAGTTTGAAAAATTAATTGAAAGTTATTTGAAGCAACCTGGTTTTGTACGTGAAACAAAGAATATTCTAATAGATAACAGTACCAACCCTGCAGTTAATGACAAGTATGTGGAGCTTTGTGCAAAATTTAACTTTGAACACATCAAAAAGAATAACATTGGCATATGTGGTGGTAGACAATTTGTTGCAGAGCACTTCGATTCAACAGATGCCAAGTACTATATGTTTCTAGAGGATGACATGAATTTATGCAGCGAGGATCTAAAGACCTGCAAAAACGGGTTTTCGAGATGTATTGACAATTTATATTACAAGATTCAAAAAATTATGGATAAAGAGGATTACGACTTTCTTAAACTATCATACACTGAATTCTTTGGCGACAACACAACACAATGGTCATGGTACAATGTACCGCAGTCCATAAGAGAATTGTACTGGCCAGATAAACATGTACTGCCTGTGCATGGCTTGGATCCAAATTCACCCAAGACAATCTTCAAGCATATTGGAAGCATGGATGGGTTGAGCTACATTGATGGTGAGGTGTATTATTGCAACTGGCCTCAAATTGTATCACGAGCTGGTAACAAGAGAATGTTTCTGAGTACCAAGTGGGGACATCCCTTTGAACAGACATGGATGTCATTCATGTATCAGTTAACCAAGAAAGACATGTTGAGAGGTGCAGTTTTATTGGCATCCCCTATAAATCATGAAAGATTTGCCTTTTATAAAAGTGAAGAGAGACGAGAAAACTAATTAAATAATACAGTGAACACTGTTACAGTTAATCTGTCTTCTGTACAAGACCCAGGTGATATTGTAATGTACAATCATTACTGGTTTTCCGACCCTTTATCTGGTACAAATATTGCCTATCCAGTGACTGCAAATGGTGACTTCTTTACATATAGCACCACACCCACAGTAACAGCTGATGATGGTCTCTTTTTTCCGTGGGGGTATCTCTTTGATGACACGTTTGAGACCATATATGCAGGTAAATACAAAGGTCTTACAACTTTAAATTTTAATGCATCCGGACTGTCCACAGCATACTTTCCAATCTTGCGCATATATTATGAGTTTGGTGATGGTACAGTGTACAACAACTCCAGAAATGTGTTGATTGATTACTCCAAGCTTGCCATTGATTCGTTCATAAATGGTTATGGCTATGGTGACCCCAAGTTTATACCTGTAATGCATACGTATCAACCTAGTGATACTACATTCTCTGTTACATACACTGCACATGTGCAGGTATTCAATGGCAGCTTGGTCACAAACAATTTCTACATCATCATTGATATTGTGCAAGACTCCATATTTGATTTTGATGATATAAATTTACTGGACACAAAATTCATATCATTATCTGAAAAAACCATCATAAACGTGCTTGAAGCCTCAAACCCTGAATATATTCTAAATAATCTTTTAAAATATAGTAATACCTAGAAAGTATTGATATTCATAAATATTTTAAATGGAAATAAGACCTCTAAATAAAACTACATTTCCGTCATTAAGACTAAGCTATGATCTTGATCCCACGCTCAATGTAAGCAGTGATAATTTTGAAAACGAGCAGAATCTCGACATATTGCTCAGCAATTTTCTTAACAATGCCCGGGATGAATCATCTAACAAGTATAGTAATTTTTACTTGACAGACAGGGTCAATTTAAGCAAAAATATTGAGTTCAAAGAACTGGCAAATCCTGAAGTGGAAATTCTTACCACATGGCTGGCTTCTGATGCTGACAAACAGCTCAACACAAAAACAGACTTCTGGACTGTGGGTAATGATATTGCAGGTGCAACAACTCTGCAAGATGTAGCAGCTTCAGGAATCTTTGTTAGCATTGACAACACATACATTTTTGATATTCAATTGTTGAACGAGAAAATTTGCAGGGTGGGGCACACATACAATAATTACACCAGATATTTGACAATAAACTATCTCAATGCCACAGGCAATAGCTTCTTCTGTCTGGACAATGGTCAAGACCCGTTTGATGCAAATTCAACACAATCGTTTTGTTATTTATACGACAGAAAGAACGATTTTATTGTTCTTTACAAACTAATAAATGATGTTGCCCACATTGTGTACACATTTGAAACAACCAAAGATATAAGTTTATCTGTGCCTTTGACATCAGATGATTTTGGTTTCACAAATGATCAAATATATCGATGCAGAGCACGTTTTGAGTCCGCTACTAAACCGATTGTTGATAGCATGTGGGTGCAGTACGAGAAAAATTTTAAGAATAACAAACTAACTATTGATGACAGACCAGCACCTCTAAATTTATTTTGCCCTTCATATGCAAGCATTGACACAAATTTTTTAATCAACACTGAATACTATAATCTTTCTGGTAATACATTACCAATCAATATCTTGACTCTCAAGAACACAACAACACCAAACAATTATCAATCCAAGAACAATCCATTTTCAGTGAGAGAACCTGATATACAGCAACGGCAGTATAGAAAACTTTTCACTGGTACAAATCAAGTTGGGGGACATGACAACATCAAGCTTGGTTACGAGACATTCACAAGCCAACGCATATTTGAACCTGATAAATTAACTTATTTTCATGCACCACAAGACTTCTTCCCATATCTGCAGCTCAATGTGCAAGACACAGGCTTGATTGAGAGCGGAGCCATGGCAGGCAACCACCCATTAAGATCTGACAAAATATTCAAAAAGAAAGCTGGTTATAAGTATACATCTCCCTTTGGTGATACCAGTAGCGAACAAAACGGCTCTTTTCTTTGTGCTTGGTTGTCAGGCAGTGATAACATAACCAACAGGCCTGTATGGGTGGACAGATATTATTTCCCAGATCAAACAAATTACCTTGCAGCCATGACAGCAGCCACCAACCCATTCATAAATTATACTTCTGAAACACAAGGGTTAAGAAACGAGTTACCGTTCATAAAGCAAGTTGTTGTTGACATACCAAGCCGGCTTGCATTTGAGCCTGGCACCCTGTATGCATATCATCACATTGGCAAGAATACAATCAATCAATTGATCAGTAATCTTAATTATGTATTGTTTGAAAAAAATCTGACCACCTACACAAACACCACATATGATATGCTTACTGGACAGCCAATTGATAATGAACAATTAGAATACATGTTTGATGGCAATCGTTATGGCAGCACAACTCGAGTCGCAGATGGTGCTGACAATAATTTCAACGAATTTACATTAAACTTCTACATGCATGTAAATGATTGGCAATCTAATTTTAGTAATGAAATCGTTGGCAACTATGTGAATGATGGCTTTGGTGTGTACAACACCAACTATGTCACACCATTCATCACTCTGTTGTCTCCATCAGCAGTCAACATATTCAACACAGATGGTGTGTTGGCTGATAGCAAGAGCTTCAATGCTAAAGTTAACAACATATTCAAATATGATCAATGTGAAGATTATTTTGTTGTTAAAGCAGATAATTCCATTGCAAGAGTCAACACTGACAGTGTGGTATTGGACACATACAACTTTGGCAACATTGGAAATTCCAGATCCATCTACACATTCAATGACAACCTGGCCTTTGTACTGACTGGCAATGCTTCTTCAAGCTTTTATTGCATCAATACTGACACCGGTGGGCTATCTGGCTATAATCAAACACCATATCTGTATGATGCTGCAAATATAATAGATTTTACCAACACAGGATTTTTAAACATCCTCACACACAACAAGCAAATCTACATACTGCAAGGATACTCACCACAAATATTGGGTAACAATATCTATTTTAGCTGGGACAATTTTATCTGGCAATACAACACAATCACCAAAGAGAGATACTCTGCATACAAGTTCAACACATTAATTGATTTTAATATTGATTTTGATGGTAATCTCTGGGCCTTGCATGACACTAACAAAGTGTCAAGACTGGACACTACAGTTGAAAAGAATGTGCTGTTCACAAAAACACTTGATTTATCTGGTACATTATCCAATATAGATTTGTTATCATATTTTGAAGGCAATAGTTACAAGAAAGAAATGCTGGTGTATTCCCGCTTAAGCGGGGCAAATGCTGCATTAAGGATGGACAAGCTGCAATATGATGGTGCAGTTGCCATGACCACGCTACTCCCTAGCTATCTCTCCGCTTCTACAACAGATAGCAATAACATCACATCAAAAACTGATACAACAGGTGGTGATTATGCAAGATACTATGTAAGAGAGCAATACTCTGCGCATAATTTATCAGCAAAAATTAGACTGAGAAATGTTTACAATTATGGCAAGACAGAGAAAATCGATTTAAAGTTTGATTTGTCAGCTGTTGATGTTGGTTATCACCATGTGAGTGTTCGAGTTGACACATACAAAGGGATAATGTCCATGTTTTTCGATGGTGAGCTAGTAGCAAACCAATTTTTTCAAGAAAATAACTTTATATTTAACAACCTTCTCAAAGAACCATTCTATGCAGGCGCCACACCATCTTTTAATAATAAATCGTTGGCTACTAGATTGAAACAGCGCAACACTTTCTTCGCCAACAACACCAAGTTAAAGAACATATACCTGTACAAGAAGCCACTGGATTACTACCAAATTGGTCTGCATGTTAAACAGGCATTAGACTTGTACCCTATTAACTTTGATTTACCATCTGGTCGTCGCAACATTCTGGATGAAATAGAACACGTCTTTAAGAACAAGATGCCAGGATTCAAGACAGGCATTTTTGATTTGGAAGTTAAAAACACTGGAATAACAGATCTCGTGATAAAGAATACTCTGGAAAAACAAATCAAGCAAACCCTGGCAGGTTGCATACCCTCATATACAAAATTAAGAAACATTATATGGAAAGAAACAGATGCAAGCTAAAGAAATAACAAAACTATACAACTACGAGTATGATCGATCACTTGGTGTGCCTAATGCCATGCCTTACAGTTTGGAATCTATTTTAATACCCAACAATGAAACAGCATACCACGCAACCATCAATGAAGTGTATGCCAAGCTGCAAGCAAATTTAATATACCTATACTCTCTTACCAAACTAGCAGACAACAACATACCTGTAGACTATGCAAAAATAGCATCTGGGACACCCACAGCTTTTTATGCAGCGTCTGGAGCCTTCAAATGGATTTCCACAGATGCCATAACATCCAATCAATCCAAACCATTGTCAAGCTATGGCTTGCCTCAGCTTGACAAGCTCAATGATGGCAAATTCTATGACCGTCAGGTTGATAGCTTGGAAAATAATGTGGGGTTCTTCGTTTCTGATAGTTTCATATATGCATTAACATCCAATTATACCAACAATACCATTGGTGTGCTAATATCAGCAAACAGAGTCACAGAAACCTCCAACGCCACATTTTCAAAACTTAATTCCATAGCTTTTGATGGTGCAACTTTTGTGTATGTCGCAGATGGTGCACAAGATTCCATATACAAGTACAATATTTCCAATCTATTTCTGGAGGATAATATAATTGGTAGAAAGATTTTGTATGTTGACAGCCTGGGTGGAACAGGCACATACCAAGACACAAGCAAATTTAATAACCCCTCTTTCATTAACATATACAAAACGAACCTGTATGTGGTAGATAAAGCAAATTACTGCATAAAAGTATTTGACAGCAATCTCAATTGGAAGACAACATACCGGAGAAAGGCATTGTTTGCACAAAATAATGTTACAGCTTTTAGAGTCAACCCATACAATGATTTGCTCTATTTTGGCTTTGAAAACAAATTTACAATCTTAACACCAGATTTAACGATGCCACCACCACCTGAATCACCAGCCATACTCAATCTTAACCTACCATACGATGCACAGAGAGTCACCAACTCAAACATTGATGTAAATGATGCAACCATGTATAGTTTGTCGTCATTTCTTCTATCTGGTGAAAATATTGTTGATTTTAGTTTCTCAAAAATAGATAAAAATATTTTCTATATTATCACTAACAAGAACATATACAAAAGATTTGTAAGCAAACCAGATGTGCAGATTGGCCAGTTTCAACTGGCCAGGGACAATACATATGTGGATAATTTTAAATTCAGTTATGTTGAAACATATGATGACAACACTGATAATCTTACCGTTTACGGAAACAGAAATAATGCAGGCATCTTCTATTCTTTTCTGGAAGATTCAAACTACACATCAATATTGACTAACAATGATCTGGATTTCTATACAATACAAGAGATTAGAATAAACCCTGAAGAGTATTCACAGGATTGGGTATTTTCCAAGGCCAATCACAAAATTTTGCTCAATATACTCACCATGCGGGATCGAATTGTGAAGAGATTTGCTGGTCAATATGATAATGATGGTAACTTGTTGTTCTTTGGTACCCTGTACCTGATTGACCAAGAGGTACAAAAGGAACAGTTTGATTTATCATTAAATTATTTTGTCGGAATCAATGAAATGTTCACTAATTCTGTTATGAACAGAAGTATCAGCAAATTATATAGCTTGCAAACACAAATGTTGAGTGTACTGAGAGATGCAGCAGTAAATGTGTACCCACCTCTTACATCCATCAAGGTGGTTTCTTAAATTTTTACGTTTAAAACGTAAATCTATTGATAAATACATGTATGGCTGGAAATGCACGATTTCATAACAAGTACCACAGGGCCAATCACCATACTACTCCCTCTGGAGCAATACCTGACAGTGGCTCAGACCCCATAGCATCACCACAATATCCATTTCAAGGCAACTTCGTTATTAACGGTGTGCTTTCAGCTAGTGGTGGGTTAACGATGCAAGGCCTATCCGGTATTAATTATTCAGCTACCATTAACGCTTTAACCTGGACAGGGAAAAATGGAGTGTTGGTGAGCGTGGTATAATAACATGGCAGACATAAGCATAGTAAAGATTAAAGTTCGTAGAGGCACAGACTCTGACAGAATCCGTGTGATTCTGGATGAAGGAGAATTGGGGTTCACAACTGACACCAAGCGCTTGTTTGTGGGTGATGGTAATACTCTGGGTGGGGTGAACATTGCTAATAAATTTTTAGGCAGAGGACTAAGAGGATCGTTTGGTACTGCTCTTGTTGGTGATACAGTGTATGACGTTTTACAAAACAACATGTTTGGACTAACGGCTACACCACCTTCTCTTTCTGCTAATTGGGCGAATTTAGGACCACAGACAGACGATGTTACACTTCAGTACAGAGGCACACCCAACAAGCTTAGCATCATAGATCATGCCATCACACGTGTGCAGTTGAATGCAGCAGACATTGTGTACTCAGGATTATCTGCTACAGGTGACAGCCAAATCCTACTTGACCTCGATCAAAACACTCTCAAATTTAATGGTAATAAAGTGTATGTGGACACCACTGTAATATCCATGTCTAGTCTCAAATCCACACCTGTTGGTTTGGCGACTACTGGCTTGAAGTGGGATGGGCTGTATATAGTACCAGGAGCAGCAGCACTTGCAACAGACGCCACATACCTATCATTACCATCAAATTCCCTGTTCATTCTGAATGAACCAACCCCATCCAACTTTTACTACTTGATGATTAAGACACCTTAATATTAAATATTTTTATGGCAGTATTTGAAGTAACAGACAAGACAATTCTTAAGATCCTCGTGAGACGGGGTCTTGAAGAAGAGCGTGCTTTTGTTCGCCTGGATGAAGGTGAACTTGCTTACACCATAGACACCAAGCGAGTGTTTGTGGGTGACGGGCTGGGTGGTGGTGGCAATGTGGTGGGCAATCTGTACCAAGGTGCATTTCCTGATGTGGATACTGTGATAGGTTCAGTTGCTGGCTTGCAACCTGGAGATACTTTCTATGATACAACTGAATCCACACTGTATGCATTGGGTGAAGATGCTAGCACAAAATTTGACATACACCCACGATATGAAGAGTTAGTGCTCGAGAAAACCACTTCACCCATTGGCAGATTGAGAATATCTGAAAGTGTATTTGGCAAGAGTGTCATTGGTGTGACTAACTATCGCAAAGCTTTCTACTTTGATTATAATACAACTGAACAATTTTATGGTACATACAGAGTGATGGAATTGAATACAAACTATTGGGCCATCACTTCCAAGACTGCTTTCAACCCTGCAAACAATGATGGTGTATTTTATTTTGGCAACATCAACAGCATTGCACCAGGTCAGGTCAAAAGTGATCTGGATTACAGAATTAATATTAATTGTGCTGGTCTCAACAAAGGTGCTCTCATTGTGTATGGCACAGGCACAGATGTGTTCACCATTGGTGCAGGTGGTGAGATAGGCAATGCACTGGGCATAACCAGCATCATTGGTGCCAGCGGCATTCAATTCTTCCCTGGCACTGACAACAAAAATGACCCATCCAAGAGCGCTCTGTTCTTGAGCTCCTCAGGCACAGCATACTTTCAGAAAACTGGTGGTTCTGTGCAGCAGCCTGCCTTGTTGGTGGATGGTTTCAGCAGATTCACAAACAGTGTCATGATTGACAACAATTTGCTCATTGTGGGCAATCTCACTGCACTGGGTGACTTCACAGTGCTGGACACACTAGTAACTACATCTTCTGCGTTGTCTGTGATCAATTCCTCCAACAACACTGCATTCACAGTGAGACAAGAGAACAGCAGCAGCTTGTATAATACTGCACTGTTTAGCAACTACAATATACCTAGTAACCGAGTAATCATTGACCGTTATTGCAATGCTTCATTTGGGACTGGACTTGGTTTGGTCAGCAGAAGTAGCGGCACCACTAACACTGCTGCCATGTCATCCATATTGGTGGCAGGAGGACTCTTTGTTAGAGATGTGTCTGTGACTGACCATGGTGGATTCAATGTGAGTGTGCGAGGCAGCTCACAACTGCAATCTGGCTTTAATTTCATTGACGGTAGCAATAGTGGTAATTACATTTCGAAAGGGCGAGGTATACCAACTTACATGCCAACCAATTTGACATTGCTTGTGGATGGTGTGGATGCTAGCCAAAGTGCAGTCAAAATACTGAGCCGCCCTACCTATGGTGCAGACTACCCTGCATTAGTTGTTGCATCTGATCAAGCAACTGGCAATGCAACTCATCCTTTGTTCAGTGGCAGATTCAATGGTGCTGCTGGTACCCCCAACGCTGGCACACAAACATCAATGATTGCTTCTGACGGCAGTTTTCAATTCAGTGGCAATGGCACAGTGGGAGGCAAGTTGGATGTGACTCTTGACATCACTGCATTCTATAGCTCTGATGAAAGACTCAAGGACAATGTGCAAGTGCTGGAATCATCTCTGGAGAAAATTGATAAAATTCGAGGTGTAAGCTTTGATTGGGCAGCAGATGCACCACATGCAGGCCATGATGTGGGAGTCATTGCACAAGAAATTGAAAAAGTGCTGCCAGAAGTGGTGATCACCAGAGAAAATGGCATGAAAGCTGTGAAATATGAAAAACTGGTGCCTTTGCTCATTGAAGGCATCAAAGATCTACATAAATTAATCAAATGCCGCTCCTAACCCCATCTGATTCAACCCAGCTGTCCATGTCTACTGTCAGACAGTTCTTGGCAGCTTCAGGCAACACATTTGTATCTGGCACAAACAGCAACCTGTCCTTGTCTGCCATGGAATTGTATTACATGGGCAATGTTACTAGTGGCACCGGTGCCATTGTATCTGATGCAAAGGTTTGCATGTGGCGGCAAATAGAGGTTGCTAGCCCTGCACCAACTGGCGGTGCTACCAGCAACCCTGGGTTTTCACCTGGTGTCGGAGCATGGAACTACACTGGTGGCACTGGTGTGCCATGGCGCCCTTCCAGATTCTCTGAATTTCAACGAGCATATTATGCACCACCTTCAGCTGTGGGTTATGGTGTTCCAACAGGTGCCACAAACTCCACTGGCATCATACGGTTTTCTTTTGCCGGTGGTTCACCTGCTGCATTTGGCAGCGGGAGATACTTCTTGTACCTGACTAGTGGCACTATTGGCTCTGGGTGGTACAGCACAACGTCGAGTACTTTGGATTTTGGCTGTAATAATGGTGGTAACGCAACAGCATATGTTGTAGATGACAGGTATTGTGGTGGTCAAATGGTGGGTAATGAGATTCGGGTGACAGGCTCCATCAGTTACCCATAAGCAGTGATGGATTTTTTTGTCTGCATCAGTAAATTATATCATGATCGCTGAATGGAACGACCAACTGAATGCATCATTGCTCTTGCTTGGGGTGAAGAGAGATACCACTGTATTCGTTCTGGCCACACGCAACAAGAAGATTGCTGAATGTGTAGGCACGCCATACAGTGCTGATTTACTGGACTCGTTCGATGCACACAACAAAGCTAATAATCTTCAGTTTTATGATGTCATAACAAACAAGATTGCCAGCATCCATCCTCAAGCAATTGTGTCTTGTTTGCATATTGGCATACCCATGACCTTTTCACCTGGTTTCCTAACATCCAGTCACTTGCATGTTGATGAAAGAAGCATTGCTTTTGATGTGTACTTTGAGAACATGCAACCGTTGTTGCAAAAAATTAAAGAGTTCAAAGCTTTGGGCATCAGTGATTTTGGTCAAGTACCAGCTCTGAATACTACTGTGTACAATTTGAACAAAAAGCTTAATGATCTCAACATCGTAGTTCCAGAGAGTAATATTTTTGGATTCATACCTTTTATTGCAGCCAGCAACACCCTAACGCAAGCGTTTATACGCAACTATGAAACACTTGACTACTTGCCCAGTGTAGAACATGTGTTCAAAGATCAAAATTTCTTGCTGGAAGCAACTACTTTCTCAGAATTCTGTGACAAAATCAATGAACCAGCTTTTATTAAAAAAATCAAAGATGTATATGTTTCTTTCTTGAACAAATACCGTGCTGAGTACATCTCCAAAATTGAAAACGATCTGAACAACATACAACAAATTGTTGACAACACACAGATTAACAACACAATCAACATTACTGATCTCAAAGCACAACTTTTGCTACAGTTGCAACAGCTCAAAGAGCTTGATGTGGAGGAAGATTTGAAAGACATCGACTCACCTTACATTGTTTATAAATATTGGCCTTTTAATAACTTGCCACCTGAAGAGCTTGGATTGAGCTTGCCAGCATTCTTAAGAAAAGATATTACTCTGGTCAAAACACTGCTTAAGTTTACTGATATTGATCACATAACAAACATTCTTATTAACCCTACATTCTATCTAAACGATCTCAGGAAAATAAGAGAACAACAAATCCTAACATACAGAGACAACTTTATAAAAGAGATTGAGCAAGATATTATCAACACAACTGAGGAAGATGAAATCACAGATTTAAAAGACATCATTAAATTGCTCAGTGATGATAGCAAGCTGTACAAAGAAGAGCTTGAAGCAAAGACAAGCATGCAAGAGCTTCTGGAGTACTGGCCAACCATGCTGTACCCTGCACCCGATTTTGTATACAACTATGACCAATAAGTATGTACACAGAAGTACAGTTAGCTTCGACGCTTAATAAGCAATACTTGCCTGGGGCTCGAGCTTTTTTACGAAGTTTGGTTAAACACAACAAAATTAATTATCTTTATAATTTCTTTATCTTTGAAGACATTACTAATATTGATAAAGAATCACTAAAACTCATTTATCCTCACATCAATTTCATTGAAATAAACAAAGAAGAGTATGCATACTACAATACTAACGATATTTTTCGAAATTGGGGGTTCAATTGTTTCAATAGATTTGAAATATTTACTTTACAATGTAAGAAATTAATTTTTTTTGATTTGGATATGATTGTGCTACATTCATTGGAAGAGCTCTTTGCCAGTGATGTGCGTTTTGGTTCTGTTGAAATAGAATCTTTTGGTAGATTGGACCATCCCACAAGAAGAATGTTTGATGGTGGCCTGATGGTAATATCAGAAGAGTTTTTAACACACAAAACAAAAGATAAATTGATTGAAATATCTAAACTCAAGCAATGGTCCAGTGACGAGCCAGTTTTAAATCTATTCTTTGAAGATGTCATCACATTTTTACCTAAAAAATACAACATATTGAGCTATGAATATGGTAAACACAGAAACAATTGCAGCATGCTGCAATATGTCGGAGCCAAGAAACCGTGGGCAGGCAATGCCATACAGGATGTCTTTGATGAATATGTTATTAAAAAGTGCAAAGTCACAGAACTAACCAAAATGCAAAGGATATTCAATACCTATGCAAGTTAATGCATTTTTTCATGGCAACAAGTTGAGCATGATGGAAAGGCTCACTGTGCACAGTTTCTTAAACAACAACTGCAAGTTTAAACTCTTTAGTTATGACAAAAACTTCTGTGATATCAAGCACCACAATTTTGAATTGATAAATGCAAATGAAATACTGCAGCAAAAGCATTTCTTCACTTACACAGGCAATGGTGATTGTCCTGCAAACAGTGTGGGCGGGTTTTCAGACATCTTTCGATTCAAAATTTTACAACAATTACCTGGTTGGTATGTGGACATGGATGTGACTTGCTTGAGAAGTTTTGATGAATTAGCAGATACCCCTATTATATTCAGACCCAACGAAAGATATGGTGCAGTAGCGAACATAATAAAATGCAATAACAGAGATTTTATTGATGATGTGTTGCAAGAGTATCACAAGAGTATTAATGCATCAAACAATGATTGGGTAAAACCGCTGGATATCTTTTATGACACAATAAAAAAACATCAATTGCAAAAGTACATAGTAAACAAGACACGTTTCGGTAACGACAGCTCCAAAGATGTCATGGATTATATTGATAAAAACGTTTATGAACTCTCCTTTATACCTGAATATGCTATCCATTGGTGCAATACAGCCTGTACAACAGCTAATTGGAACAAGCGCTTAAAGGTAGACTGGAATCTTCCTAGACCTGCATCACTATATTTCTGCTTATTGCAGAAATATGGCTTAATAAAATAATATATGCCAACAGCATTGCAATACATGGTGAAGTTTAAGAGTATTTACGGTAACAATTACACGCAAATATTAAAAAAATACTTTGGTTTTTATCCTTTTGATGTTCTTGATCTGGATAATAAATTGTATATCACTCAAGAAGAATTTGTTAATGCAGATCACCCCATTAATATAACTACATCCAAACAAAAATGGTCTTTCGGGTTAATCAAGAGCGAAGACAAACAATTCAAATTAAATCTTACACCTGATCCTGATTTAACATACATGGCAATCTGGAAGACCATAACCAACAAAACTATTGCAACAAAAACAATGTATGACCGGGTTATTTTAAATTTGGATAAAATTTTTTACGTTGATGGTGCTAATTTTGTGCTCTTGGATAAACAGTACCAGAAGCAATTTAAACATGTGCTTGCAGCATATGAACAGTACAATAGATTGTTGAAATTATAGTTTTTTTGCAGGAGTCGATGAATGGTATTTGTTGAAATCCTGACTAAACGCATCACTGTAAAATTCATCATCCAGTAATTCATGTTTTTTATCGCGATGCCAACTGGAAAGACAGTTGGATACATATGATTTGCCTCCTTGCATATCCAAATCTTTTAGCGTTGCAAATTCTGATATTGTATTGCTACTATTGAGCTGATGATTTTCAAATCTTTTGCCTGAGCAACCCAAACACCACTTGCAGCTCTCGAGAGGTTTGGTTGAAAACAAAAAATTAAAAAGCTTTCTTTCAGTTAAGTTACTATTCAAGGCAATTGAATCGTTATTCTTAATCAACAATGCACTAAAATCACCCTTAATAATTTTCTTAAATTTTTCCAAGAATTTTGCTTTCTTTCTTGCTGCAAAGCATCTGTACAAACGACCTTTATAAACAGAATAAGAATCCTTCTTGTGATAACAATTGTCAAATATCTTTTGAACTAGCTTGTCGTCAGTGTTCTTCTCAATTAAATTAAATTTTAAGAACGTCTTGATGTGATTCTCTACAATATTATTATGCTTGAGGGACTGTTTTAATTTTTCAACATGATGCAATATTTTATTGAATGTTTCTTTGTCATGATTGTATACACTAATTCTGATATCATCAAACAACTCTAAAGTGTTATAATCAATTGTGTCCAATAATAGCCCATTTGTAAAAATAGAGAGTTTTTGAGCTATGCAGTGTTCTTTTACCACTCTTGCCCAACTGGCAATCTCTTTATTTAGCAAAGGCTCGCCACCCACAAACCGAAAAACCTTGCATTTCATAAATTTGGATAAAATTGCTACATCGTCGTTGAATTCATTCAATGAATATATAGAGTCAGACTTTTTAAAATGTGGTGATAGATGCGAACACTGAGCACATCTCAAATTGCAATGCTCTACAACGTCTACTTCTATGTCTCCCACACTGATCACTATATTAATTTAGTATGTGTTATAAGTTATCATAGGCATGATTACCCTTAACTACAATAATATTGATGACAATCTTAATACACAAGGTGTTCTATTGCTTGAAGGCATATTTTTAAATGAAGTAGATGCATTTCTAAATTGTTTAGACATCAAGATTGATACTGATCGATATCAGAAGGGATTATTTAACGGTGATTTGATGAAATATGGTATTAATAATTTTTTTAATAACGCTACAATTGCCAAAATAATTAACAAGCGTTTTCCACAAGGCGCAGTCTACTCTAATAATTGTTTCTACCGATCTTTCAAAAATTGCACTGGCACCAGAGCACATGCAGATCACGTGTACTTCAAGCAAGAGAAAAAATTCGTTACAATCTGGGTGGCGATTGATGATATAACCATAGACATGGGGCCTTTGTATGTGTTTCCGCATGATATTTCATCAAAGATTACAGATAGTGCCTACCTCAACCAACAAATTGACAGCAATGACACAACAAATAATGAAGGCTGGCAAGCTGCAGTTATTAATAACATTGAATACCCTCTGCACACCAAAGACTTAAAAAAGGGTGATTGCTTTATCTTTAATTCTGACATAGTGCACGGCACACTTGATAATCTTACTGACAAGCCACGTCAATCTCTTGATATGAGAGTTGCAGATTCGCAAAATTACGACAAACGGTGGTTTAACTGAACAATGTGTTCTGCAAATCTGGTCTGGCTGTAAGTGACCAGTATATTGCTACAACTTCACCACCTTTATAGACACCAAAAAATTCAGGCGCTAAATTATAATGCTTTTTGAAATGATCAACAAGTTCGTCGACCACTTTATTTTTGAGTGAGAACAAGAACTCCTCCACATCATTGTTTTTATTGAAGTTATTATCATGCACAGAAATTATTTTTGATTTATTTGCAAATTCTGTATATTCAAAATGATCAACGCCTTCACAACTTATATTAAATTTGTCTGAAATATAAATCTTATCTAGTGGGTGCCTGTAATAGAAATAATTCTTCTGCTGTTTCACACCATTCATGTACTCAAACGACACCCCTGTCTCTGAGTTCAAATCATAATTCTTGGAAACAAATGCAGGTTTTTTAAATTCGTGATAATCAGCATATACTTTCTTATGTGGATCAAATTTTATATGAAAATAATCTATAGGAACGAAATCTTTTGTAATTTTTTTGCCAAAACACAAGCTAGACTCTCTTGCAGGGTTCCAATACGGCATAAACTTAAAAAAATCTCTTTCTGTAGGCAAAAATCTGCACACTTCATCACTATTATACTGCCGATCGATCTCGTAATAAACTTTAAACGATTCAATTACTGTAGAAACATTAAAAGATATTAAGAAAGCAGGTCGTTTTTTATTTTGCAGAGTTTGTATATCTCTGACAAAATTCTGCACATGCTTATTTTGTGTGTATGCCTGTATATTCATCTTTATCCTTAAAATTTATGACTATGCTTTGCGTTAAGCCTGTAGGCTTGGCAACCAACTCGTTATTCTTTATACACTCAAGTGTGGCTTGTTCTGCGTTTTTGTCTGTAATTTCACCATCTGCATAAGAATTGCCAACAAATTCATAGTTTTCGTTTCTCTCTTTATTTGTGTTGTATATAAATTTTATAAACTTATGGTCATACACAATTTTCTTGATACCGCTGCTCTCAGCTCTGAGTTTCAAATCAGAATCAATGAAGCTTCTTGTGACCATGTTTCTTTTATTTTCATTGTAGCCACCAAGCTCAATAAACTTGTCTTTAAACATGGCTATTCTGCCTGCAACATCGCTAATCTTGGTCACTGTTGTTAAGAACTCATTGTGCTTGAGCTTGAGGACTTCTGTGATGTAGTGTTTGTCCACGAATGTATCCACATCTACATTAACAACTATATCTCCACAACTATAATAATGTGCAATATTCTTACTGTTGGCTTCTTTAAAGTATTTTGCCTCCACTCTTATTAGTTTAAATTTTTTAATTTTAATTAATCTTTTAATAAAAATATTCGTCTTAACATAATCACTCAACCCATCAGTGCTGCCGTAGTCAACCAACACAAATTCAAAATTCTTCAAACTGTCAGACGCTGCATTATAATTTTTAAAGAAAGTTTTCTTAAAGTAATCTAACCTGTTCATACATGTGGTACAAAATGATATATAACTAGCATTATGTTTAGTAGTCATAAATAGGCATATGGGTGTAGAGTTTAATAGACACAATCTTCAAACTAATTTTATTTACACATATGATGCAGATTCTCAATCTTCATCACGGTTTGATTTCTTAAAAAGAGTACCCAAAACTCTATATTTTGGAGCTGCTAACAGCTGCAAGCAGTCATGCCTTTTTTGCCACTCCAAAGATCTCAGACACAAAGGACAAAATCTATGCTGGAATGACTACATCAAATGCTTGGATAGTTTCAAGAAATTGCCAATAGATTATGAATTTTGCTGCCTAGCAGGCGGTGGTGAGCCCATGTTATACAGAGACAGTGGCAAAACTGTCAACGATCAAATCCTAGCTGCACATGAAAGAGGATACAAAGTTTATCTCATATCTGCAGAAAATGATTACAGTACAATTTCAAAGGATGCAGCAGCAGCATTGTTTAACCTAAGAATTTCATTCACAAGAATAAACGAAAAAAATAATACTGCAGGCATTGAATACAACTTTGGCCATATTGCAGAAGAAAAAATCAAAGGATCATATATCATGTATGATGATACACTGCCCAAGTATGATTCAGATGTTGAGCAGTATCAGAGAGCAAGAAATACACGGGAATGGCTTTACCATGACAAAACAACGAATGAGATCATTGACAAAATTATTTTAATACATGAAAAATACTCATTCCTTGATCAAACACGAATATCTCCTGATTATTTTCTTAATGTTGATGATGCAGAAAAACTTGTTAAGCGGTTCAAATACAGGCTATTAAAGAACAACTTCAACTTGAATCGATTTGAAATTGATACCTCACATGCCAGGCAGAGCCGGTTTACCCCATACAGAGAAAGCTGCATTGAGGGACTATTAAACCCAACTGTGCATCCAAGATATGCCGATGGTGATGCAAATGATGATGGAAGCTTTATTGTTAGTTGGTGCCGGCAGCATGTGTTTAATAAGAAAACTTTTGATGATCGTTACTTTACATGTAGAATAGATGATATTTTAGAAACTTTCAACAAAACAATAGAGAACTATATTCAAACAGGTGCACCACATCTCGAAGCTCCCAGTATTTGCACTATGTGCTGTGCATCTAAGATGCAAGAAGCAGCACATAAGAAATATAAGCAACTCGAAAAATGAATTACTGTCTTTTGCCCTGGCTTCACCAGTTTGTTAATACAGACGGTAAAGTATATCCTTGCTGCAAGTTGGCTGGTGTAGACAAGTTTGTATTGGGTGATGTTAATCAGCAGTCATTAAGAGAGATATGGGCAGATTTGCCTATGAAAACCATGAGAAAGGATTTTAAAGATCAAAAGTATCCTAAAGAATGTTACATGCAATGCTTTAATAACTCTAATCCTCTGAATGTGTTTATAAGCAATACCTACAAGCAGGATAGACAGAATATATATAATACTACAGACAGTGACGGTACATATCCCTTTAATTTAAAAATCTTAAATCTTAACGAGTCTAATGTTTGTAATCATAAGTGCCTATATTGTAATAAGGATTATTCATACCTGCTAGATGAGAACAAGAAAATTCAAAAAGCATACAATACCCCTGAAGCTTTAACAAAAGATATTGACAGTGTTATAGAAGGCGTGGAGCAAATAATTTTTGCATCAGGTGAATCCGTGCTTCAGCCAGGGTACTATTATATACTTAAAAAAATAAAAGAAAAAAATTTAAAATTAAAGATAGATTTTATTACTAATTTTTCTAAAACATCTTATCTCAATTATAATATTTTTGAGATATTAAATGATTATGAAAATGTTACGTTGTTTGCAAGTATAGATACATACGGCAAAAGACAGGAATATATACGCAAAAATAGTAGCTGGAAAGTTATAGAAGAAAATAGACTAAAATTGAACAACTATAAAAATATAAAATTTGCTGTGCATAGTGTAATTTCAAATCTAAATGTATACACGTTGCCTGATTTTCATATGGATTGGTATAGCAAAGGGTACCTCGATAAAGACAATTTACGTTATCTAATACTAACATCACCAAAACAATTCCATGTGAGTGTAATTCCTGAAAAACTTAAGAGCGCCGTTAAGGACAAATATCAACAATATCAAGAGTTTCTTGGAAATTGTACAGACACTACTATTAACCCAATTGCGCCTAGCAATAAAATAGGGGCAATATTAAAAGAAATGCAAAGGAGTGATGTATACAGTTTAAAAGCCTTTCAAGATGAGTTCTACAAAAATGATTTTTTAGATATTTTTGAAGAATTTGATATATGTTGATACATGTTAAATTGGATACATTTGAAATAGAGAAAATTTTAAATGAGTTCCCAGGTATATATAACTTCATACAAGATGAAAATAATTGGGGATACTCTCTGGAGCTGGAAGAGTTTTTTAATGACAAACAGTACATGTATAAAACGTTTAATATTGCTGATGATAATGATGCGTCAATCAAGCGAACTAATATTATTAACAGTCTTAAGGCACAGAAGAATAATAAGATTATTTTAAACAAACTAATAAAGCCAGAAAATTATATTGGCGAGAAAAATCAGATTTACTTCATAAGACAACCAGCTGATTATGCACAGAGATTAGTTGATATGCATATATACAATAAAAAACATAATTGTAATTGGAAGTACGACGCAATTCTTCATTTTTGTAAAAATAAATATAAAACAAACAAGGATTATGTGGCTTTTTATAGATGTGCAACAGAGCAATTAGAAATTATAAAGAATAAATGCAATACCGAGAACATAAAACTCATAGTTATTGAACCGGGAAAAGAATTTAAAGATTATTTTATTAATCTCAAATAAGGCACCTCTTTAAATACATCTATACCCAAGTCTTTGCACATTTTATTCAAAAAGAATAGAGTGTACGGGCTTGCAAGTGGTGTAACACCATTCTTTATATAGTTGGAAAAATTATTTAACTCTGTATCTATTGTATTGTGGTGAAAATTCAATTCACTAGTATGGTGTCTTACAGTCTCAGCGTACTGCTGGTATTTGTCGTATATCCTGTCCCTTACAGATTGCGGCAAAACCTCAACACTCAAAAAATCATACACAGGATTTAATACTATTTGATTGACATTGATTATGCCGTCGCTATAAAATCTACGATGTATATCTAAAACATGCTCTGCGTTTAAAATACTAACAGAGCAATACAGGTTGAAATCCACATTAGGCAACGATTTAAATTTCTTAATATTGCTGTATACTGTCTCAAAGCTGATACTTGACGGTCTTATGAATTTAAAATAGCTATCCATGCCGTCAATGCTACCCAACAATATAACCTTGTCAAAATGTAGCAGGATGTCAGCAATTTCATCTGTAAAAATACTGCAATTAGAATGATAGATTAACGTCTTGTCTGTGCGCTTATCTGCAATTAACTTATTGAGAGTGTAAATGTGGTCTTTTGTAAGAAATGGCTCTCCAGAATATCCAAAGTAAATAAACTTTGAATCTCTTACTATGCTATACATATCATCTATCATTTTCTCTCTGATACTTTTTTCTGGGTTGTAAAAAGCAAATTTCTCTGTGTCCTTTTTATCCATATGTGAAGATGATCTGTCATCTGTGCACATGACACATTTAAAGTTGCACAAAGTGTTTAGGTTCACAGCGCTAAAAATATAATCCCCAGATTTTAAGCTATAATCGATGTTCAAATTCTCCATGGCTTTGTCGTAATAGGAAGAAAGCGTGGTATTCATGGCATCACGCAAGCCTGAAAGATTATTGCTGCTGTGTTGCTTGCAAATTCTACATCCAGAATTAATGACCTCCGAATTTTCATTATTCTCAATCATGTCCTTTCTTAACTGCTTAAAATATTCAGTATTTGAAAGTTCAAATATGTTGCTGTCTATCTTGAGATCTGGTTTTAATGTTTCGGATTTCCAGAAGATTGGGCAAGGTGAATAATATCCATGCAAGTTTCTGGCTCCAATAAATGGAAACATGCAGAATGTTTTGCTTTTCTTGAGATGAAATTCTTTATCCATTTAAATGTAGTAACATATTATTATCCAATAATTTATCTGAATATATGATTCGAAAGTCCAATGAAGACCTGACACCATGCACATCAAGGCTGCAGTGCAGAAAATTCTTTAAAAAAACAACCGCATCACCAAGGTTCAGATTCCTTGCAATTAAAGAATCTAAATCATTATTAAATTCATATTTTATATCTTCATGTGCGTCATAATTTTTCTCCAGATATTTTGCAACGTTTTTGTTCGTAACTCTCGATTGTATCAAAGATAACCGCTTGTCCAAAGATTTTTCTTTTGATTTTTCAGAAAATTTATACATTGCAACAGGTCCATGCTCGAGTGTTACGTCTGTTAACGGTACCCATACTGTAAAAAATGGTAAGTTATGAATAAGATCTTCATCCTTATGCAAGTAAGTACCTTCATTGTTCTTCATATACCTGAACACAACATGATTGGCTATGTATAGATTGGAAAAAGAATTTTTGAGAGTCGTTAGTAATTTACTTGTCTTGATTTTTGATAAAATATATTCATAGGTTTTATCTGGATAATAGAAGTTTTCTCGATATTTTATGCTTTCTTTATCAGTGTCTTCGCGCCCCTTCATATATGCAGATGAGTCAAAATCTAAATCAATCACGTCCTTTGCAAAAATGTAACCATTGTGTAACAGGGTTTCTTTGAACTCTGCTGTGGTGTTATATTCAGGAGTTACAACTTTTACAGGTTTGCTATTGAAAGTTATCATTTTACTACTAAATTAATTAATCGTATAAAGATCGAAGTCAAATGTCCAAATATTTTTGCTCCATTATTTCATGCAATAAAAACTTGAATACAAGAATCACTCAATTTCTTACAGAGAATCTGTGCGCTCTGCTGGATGCAAATAATGTTAATAATTTTATTTTTGTTGGTGCTTCCGAAAAAGTTGTAACACATAAGAAGGTTGTGAGGCTTGATGTGAGTGACGATTACTTTTCCTTGAGATACAAGGTGCTGCGAGCACTAGAATATAGTCTTGCTTACGATTATGATTATTTCATAAAAATAGATGATGATACTTTCTTTGATTTTAACAACATAGACATGCTTCAATTCAAAGACTATGATTATGTTGGTAATTTTCTAAGCTATAAAAATCTATTAAAAATACAATCCCACCATGTAGCATATTTAAAGAGCAAAGAAATTAACAATCAATTGCCACAGCAATACTTCAATAATGAAATAGGCGAGTTTTCTTACGCTGCAGGTGGGTTTTATATGTTATCTAGAGGTGCTGTAATTAAAATACTGGATACACTCAAATTACTTGATGCCGAGCCTTGCATAAAACAAGAAGATGCTTTCATAGGATATTTGTGTAGCTTATGTGGCGTGAGATCACTGGATATATCTGATAATTTAGATTTTTACGACGTTTCAAAGTATGAAATATTTTGTCACCCTGTTAGTAATTTTGTTAACAAGAAACTATTATTAACAAATAACAGAAGAGAGACATTAAGAAAATATACAATTCTTAGCAAGTACTATGCATCTAGATTAAAAAATAAATTTTGTATCACGTGATACGCTGTTCTTGCAGATACGTCTTCTTGCATTAAGAAAATTATATATTTTTTCATTAGTTAATTCTTTCTGAAAAGATATAGAATCTATAATATCATAATTAGTAAAAAAGTCTGTAAAATTTGCAACTGTAAACGCTTCCTTGTAGGCATACAATTTAGGATGTGAGATATTACCTGATTTAATATCCTGAATAAGAGTTGTTAAGAAATTACTTTGCAAAGCTAATGAGTTAACAGATTTCCAGTACTCGTTTTGCTTCCCTGAGCCGAGATATGCCACGAGTATGGATTGTTTCGAGTACTCAATAATATTATTAATATTAGCATTAAAACTATCAACAGACAGATTTTTATCATACTCTTCAAGTATAAGAATTGTATTTTTTATCGAAGTAGATTGCAAAGGTTCTACAAAATGAGAGCAAAGCCCGTTAAAGAGAACATTTTTGTATAAAATATTTTCGAGCTTTCCAGATTTAAATTTAATAATCTTTCTCGGGGCAATGTGTTTGTTAAAAACATTGTTTATCTCATTCAGCGCACTCTCGTCTGATAAAAATTTGGATGAAAATACATAACCATATCCACATCTAGTGGTGGTAGGAATTCTCCACAACCAACCTGCATTCATTGTAGTAGCAGTTGTAACTAATGTCTCATCTATTACTTCATTCTCCACAAAGGGTATTGCTGAATCATTGGGCATATCAGTAAATTCTTGAAATCTGACACCTAATTTATTTGCAATCAATCTATTAAACCCAGAGCAATCAACATAAAAATCATATTTTGCTGTGTTGCCATGACTTAACACAATAGAAGTTATTGTGCCAGTATGATCTTGCAGAGCATCGATAACTGTATCACTTATAACAGCAATACCTCGCTCGAGAGATTTTTTCTCTAAAAATTTAACTGTTAAATGTGTATCAAAATGGAACCCGTAATGTTGTTGTAAAATATTATCTTTAACATGCAGTTTGTTCGTTTTTGCTAATTTGTTGTGAGGGTTTAGAGTTGAGTAGAAGCTTTTGACATTGTCCTTTGCTTTTAAAAACCCGTACTGAAAATAGCCCTCATCATCCACTTTGAGGTCAACACAATTAAAAGTTTGATAGAAGTCATGCTTAGCCCATCCAATGTATTTAAATCCCAATTTAATTGTAGAATTTGTTTCATTGTAAAATTCTGAAAGATCAATATTCAGTTGCTGCAGAAAAGGAGGCAGAACAGTTGTGGACCCCTCACCAACACCTATTATGCCTATCTCCTCAGACCTAATCACTGTAACACTAGCATCAGGATATTTTTTTTTAAAAAATAATGCACTTAAAAAACCAGCTGTACCACCACCTACAATTGCAATTCTTTTGAATTTGTAATGGTCATTCATGGCATTCCATATAATTTAAGTAAATACCTTAAGATTTCTATGGAAATAACTGGCTGGCTTACATCCTGTCTGCTTTGGCTTTCTTTTTTTCCAAAAAGCCGGCTCAAGTTACACATGATAGGATTAGTAGCATCACTTGGTAGATTGGGTTATGTGAGCTACTTGTACAATACTTCTACTGGCGACCTTGCCAGGCCATTAATAGCCAATTGGAGTGTTATGTGTTGCATCCATTTATACTCAATATATAGATTTAGAAACACAGTATAATTTTGCAGTATTCAGTATATATTTGAATATATGAATGTTTTAGTTCTTGTGCCACATGGTGATGATGAAGTCTTGGGCTGTGGTGGGTCCATTGCAAAGCATGTGGACAGAGGTGATCATGTAACAGTTGTTTTTACAAAAGCTCCTTATGATGAACGGACTGAGAAACAACTGTCCCACACAGATGCAAGCAAAAAAATTCTGGGGTATCAAGAGAAAATCCTTCTCAATCTAAATGACAAACAAATGTGTGATCAACTTTCGTTTATCAGAGAATTAGAGAACATTATCTACAAAACAAAACCGTATACAATTTATTCAACTTTCTATGGCGATTTGCATCAAGATCACAGAATGCTGTTTGAGGCGCTCAACAGTGCCTCTCGCGTTTGGGCAGAACACAGAGTAAACAGAATACTATTAAATGAAACCATATCATCCACTGGTCAAGGTCTGATCCATAACATTCATCCGTTTGTTCCTAATTATTACAACACACTCAAGGCACATCAAGTGGCAAAAAAAGTACAAGCCATTCAATGTTACACCACCGAACTACGAGAATCTGATCATTTACGATCTATGAGCAATATTCATGAACATGCATGCATGCGAGGCAGAGAAACCAGTTCACACCTTGCAGAAGCTTTTGTGTTGATGCGCAATCTGGAAGACTGATAAATAATACATGGTAAGTTTGAGCGCTATCAATGATTTCTTTGATTTGTCCAAACCATGTTCATCAGAAATAAAGCGATGCCGACAACTCAGAAACAGCTACCGGCTTGAACTTGCAAACATGAAGCGGTGCACAACCTGTGCCATGCGAGTAGTAAAAAACATTTATATTGATAAAATAAATGAATGCTCGAATTAACTAAAATAGAGGGGTTCTTCAACATTGACCAACCTTGCCCAATTGATATACCTAATTGTGAACAACTTAGGACAGAATTCATGAATAAGCTTGAAGAACTAAGAGCACAAGGTGGTTGCAGTCCTTGCAAAGCAAGAGGAATCAGAAATCATTACATTCAAATCATCACAGGAGCATATGGAGCTAAGTAATTTCATACTAGGATTTCTGTGCACCAGCAGTTTGCTGTTGCTGTGGTTCTATTCTTCTCTGAAGACAACCTTGGCCAAAATATTGTTCAAAGAGCAAATAACAAACAATGATCAGTTTGAAGACTTGATTGTGATTCGTTGGAAAAGCGAAAACCTATCACATCTGTCCAGTTGCTACATATGCATGAGCTTTTGGACATCACTTGTTGTGGGGTGTGGCATGACGTTTTTGGGCAGCCCTAATTACATGCCATTGATCACTTTTTTTACTTACCCCTGTTTGTGTTATGCCATGAAAAAATATGTGTTTGATTGATGCAATAACTTTTAATAAAAAAATATTATTGCATTTCTATCTTCTCCATTTAATATAACAATATGTTTAAGTACAGGGCCGTTATCAAAGACAATCATCTCGCAAAAGCGAGAAACAAATACATCAACGCAGCCAATAGCTTGGATGCACACAAGTTTGCGCTTGGCTCTGTGAATCTTGCCAAAGAAGACATTGTGAAGATCATGGATGAAGATGATGTCATGGTTTACTCATCTGTGACTGGATTCATACACAAACATTGATTCATGACTGACGTTGAGCTAAATTTTGCAGATGTTAGAGCGGTGTTGGATATTATCAATTTAATGGCATCTCGGGGTGCTATCAAAGGCCAGGAGCTGGCAGTAATAGGTGGCGTATATAATAAATATTTAAACGTCATTGAAAAAATCAAAGAAAAGCAAGACAGCCCTGGGGCTACAGTTGAATCAGATTCAACGCGTCAATAATAACAGCGTTGAAGTCAATTTCTCTATTACAAGTGATGTTGAAACATTATTTCGCGATGTGTACAAACTACACAAACTTACAGACAAGCAGTTCTGCAAAAAAATTGGTTCTATAATCGTAGAATACGTGGAGGACAAGTTAAATGAGAAGCATTGAAATAGAAGTCAAAGACACACACAATGACAAGCAGGATATCATTGTTAAGATAGATGGCAAAGAGGTGGGCATATTGTACATTGATGAAGATCAGAAATTTGATTTGTTGAAGATCTTGCGCAGAGGCAAAGATGAGGAAACTGAATTAATTGAGCCGCAAGAGCCAGATGACCTGGATGAAGATGATGATGCGTATTAAATAATACGTGTTTAAGTATACAGTAGGCTTATCATCGTTTTTCATTGCAGCAATTGCTGCATACTTCTCTATCCGGGGCATATCCTTGTTATTTGCTGGCAGCTTCTGGCCTGTGGTGTTGATGGCCAGTGCACTGGAGATTGGCAAGCTGGTTGCAACCAGTAGTTTGTATCAATATTATCATGAATTGAACAGATTCATAAAGACATATCTATTTGCAGCCATAGCAGTTTTGATGATCATTACAAGCCTGGGCATATTCGGCTTTTTATCCGATGCATTTTACAGAAGCAAAATCAAATATGACACTATTTCTGCTAAAGTCACTTTTATTGAGGAGAAGAAGATAACTTTGCAGCAAAAATTTGATTACAACAAGGACAGAGTCAAAACACTATCCAATATCCGTACCTCGCAGGAAGAAAGATTATCTGCCACAACCAAACAAAACACAAGCACACAAAAGAGTGGCTTGTTTGGTACTGATCAATCCATTGATGCCAGTGCACTCCGAAGCAAGACCAAGATCTTGGATAACGTAAGTGAAGAGATAAGAACTGCAAACTTACAGATTGATCAAATTAACAAGGAAAACAGTGACACCATGCATGAGCTGGAATTGCTCAATGCACAATTATTAGAGTTTAAGCAAAATGAAAGCAAAGAATCTGATATAGGTACATTTAAATTTATTGCAAAGTCCTTCAATCTGCCGCTAGATGATGCAGTTAAATATTTTGTAATTTCGCTAGTGTTTGTTTTTGATCCATTAGCAGTCATTCTGTTAATAGTTTTCAATTCTCTGATAAAAAAAAAGTAATAGCTGATCAGTTAGATGTGGTGGTGCCTACTGTAACGCCTACACCTACTGTAACGCCTACACCTACTGTAACGCCTACACCTACACCTACTGTAACGCCTACACCTACACCTACTGTAACGCCTGCACCTACTGTAACGCCTACACCTACTGTAACGCCTACCATTACACCCACAACATCACCTGCAGCTGCATTATCTCTGCCTGATGCATTGCAGCAAATACCAAGTAGCAAGCGTGATGGCACTGTGTACTGGAGCAAAATGACATGGCCGCTACCTGCATTGACACCTACACCATGTGCACAAGAGAGTGAAAAAATAGAATCAAAAGAAATAAATAATGCAAATTTTATACGCATAATTGACAACACACCATC
>Ga0187844_10000005_pt1 | contig 134270 bp, 124 predicted proteins | sample SpaLakP09_SKY_50_FD_134517 | JGI IMG/M metagenome (GOLD analysis project Ga0187844, IMG submission 134517) | Oligotrophic lake water microbial communities from Sparkling Lake, Wisconsin, USA - SP09_SKY_50 | ecosystem: Environmental > Aquatic > Freshwater > Lake | place: USA: Sparkling Lake...
GCCATGTCCATGCCAAAGGCATTGTTCTGCCCGCGCGCTTCATGCGCTTTTTTGATCACGCGTTCGGCCAAATCGATACGCACATATTCATCACCAATCCGCCGATAGCCCGCATTTCTGGCCTCCGACGGGTTGGCAAAATTCCATGTTTTCAAATGGACCGCGCTTTCGGGTGGCAGCACAGGCATGGCGCGGCTGTCGCGCGCGGCGAACAAGGCTGCGCGCCATTTGGCGGCAGCGGGTTTCAACGCGGCGTGGTGATAAATATCGAGCGCGCCGAAAACGATACCGCCCTTGCGTGCGGCACCGCGGGCTTCCTTGGGAAGCGCGGCGATGGCGTCGGCAAGATAATGCCGACCCGCAATCCCGCCTTCATCCGCAAGCCGAACCGCAAGCGCACGAACGTTGCCGTCGACATCGGCTTGCTGGGCCAAGTCGAGCAATCCGACAATCCCGCCCATCGCCTTTGCCAGCTGGCTTTCAATCCAGCTTTCGGCGCGCGTGACAATCTCGCGCAGGGCGTCGCCCTCCAATCCGGCGACGGCCTTTACGGGCGCAAATGCAGGTTGAAGCAGCGTGCGGCCTTTGGTCAATGTGCCCAGAAGGTCATCCTTCCAGAAGATCGAAGGTTTACCCTCCCCATCGGCTGCGAGCGAGAATTCGCTATCCTCTGCCATAGATACGTCCTTTGCCTTTTGTCTCAAATGCGCTGCCAAATGTCGTTCTGCGGCAGCCAATAATAATTTACGGTCACCCGCTTTTGCCGCCGGGTCAACCCGAAAGGCAAATCCTTGTAAAGTCCCAATGTCCTCGCCATCGACAAGAACGCGATTATCCTGCTGGATTTCAACGGGTAACAGCCCGACATCGCCAGCACCTTTGCGCAGCAACATCGATGTCCGTTTATCGACAAACCGCTGACGCAGGGCATCGTGCAATGCATCCGATAATTTTTCTTCGAGCGCCCGCGCGCGTTCGGCCATTGCCGGGGGGTTGGCCAGCCAATCGTGCCGGTGCGCGATATAGGTCCATGTCCGCACCGCTGCGATTCGGGCGGACAGCGTGTCGACGTCGCCTTGAATATTATCCAGCCGCGCCAGCTCATTGGCGTAAATGCCGTGCGGAATGACGCGCGCGCCCTGCCCCAGATATTGCCACAAGGACGCGACAAAGCGGCTGTGATGTTCCTCACCCATTTGCCGGAAATCCGGCAAGCAGGCCACTTCCCACAACCGCGCCACATCAACAGGATGCCGGATCAGCGATTTCACGTCGGGCATTTCGGCCAAGCGCTTGAGCACCAACAGGTCGATGACCTTGGGCGCGGGTAACAGGCCCGGACGGTCCGGTTTTTTCTCAAGATCGGCAATCAGCGTCGCGATGTCGTTAAATCTTGGTTGTGCTTCACGCCAATATAGCCAGTCTAGCCGCGGGAAACTGTGCCCTTCAATCGCCAGCACGTCTTCGGGGGTAAACTCGCTGCCTTCGCCTGCGAGCGTGCCAAAGCTTCCGTCCCGTTGGTGCCGTCCGGCCCGCCCCGCAATTTGCGCCATTTCGGCGACGGTCAACCTGCGCCTGCGCGATCCGTCGAATTTCGACAGGCTGACAAAGGCGACATGCGCCACATCAAGGTTCAGCCCCATGCCAATCGCATCGGTGGCCACGAGATAATCAACCTCGCCCGACTGGAACATCGCCACCTGCGCATTGCGGGTGCGCGGCGACAAAGCGCCCATGACAACCGCAGCGCCGCCGCGCATCCGTCGTAATGTTTCGGCGACTGCATAGACCTGCTCAATCGAAAACGCGACGATGGCAGAGCGTTTGGGCAGCCGGGACAGCTTCTTTGCGCCGGCATAGCTTAACGTGGAAAAGCGGGGACGAGATATGATCTCCGCATCGGGCAGCAGCGACCGGATGATCGGGCGCAGGCTTTCCGATCCCAAAATCATCGTTTCCTCACGCCCGCGGGCATGCAAGATGCGGTCTGTGAAAATATGCCCGCGTTCGGGGTCTGCCCCCAATTGCGCTTCGTCAATTGCGACGAAGGCAAATTCACGGTGGATCGGCATGCTTTCAACGGTGCAGCAATACCAGCGCGCCTGTGGCGGCTCGATCCGCTCTTCGCCCGTAATCAGCGCGACATTTTGCGCGCCCTTAATCGCCACCAGCCGGTCATAGATTTCCCGCGCCAGCAGGCGCAAAGGAAAGCCTATCATCCCGCTCGAATGGGCACACATCCGCTCCACAGCGAGATGGGTCTTGCCGGTGTTGGTTGGACCTAAAATGGCCGTGAGGGCGGAACGGACTGGAGGCAAAAGTTTAGGTGGCTGTCAATTCTGCTGCGAGTTCTTTCAAAGGAACTTCGGTATTTGCCAATTGTTCAGCGGTAGGCGACAAGCCTTCTGTCACAAAGGCGCGGCCCTGCACATAATCCTTGGTGGCGTTTACACAATCGAGTGCAATGACACGGCCCGATTTCAAATAGATCAGCGAAAAGCTGCGTGCGTCCAAATCGCCGCGCAACACAGTCGTGTCATAGCCTGCGCTGATGCCGACGGTTTGCAGCCTTAAGTCATATTGGTTCGACCAGAACCACGGCACCGCATGATATTCGGTCAGCGCACCCATGAGGCTTTTCGCCACCGCATTGGCCATGTCATTGGCATTCTGCACCGATTCCACGCGCATGATATTGCCGCCGGCAAAGCTGTTGGCATGGGCCGCGCAGTCACCAATGGCAAAGATATCTGGCAAGGACGTCCGGCAATAAGTGTCAACGTCAACACCAGCGCCGCCAGCGGCACCCGCCGTCAACAAAGGCGCAACCGAAGGGATGATGCCAATGCCAACGATGACCATTTGCGCAGGTATAACTTCGCCATCGGTCAAGCGAACGCCGGTGGCGACATCGTCGCCTTCAATCGCCGCAATGCCGACGTTCAGACGCAGATCGACGCCATGGCTGCGATGTTCGGATTCATAAAAACGCGACAGCGGTTCGCCAGCGACCCGCGCAAGCACGCGATCCATCGCCTCCAGCACCGTCACTTTCTTACCCATTTTACGCAGCACCGCTGCGGCCTCAAGCCCGATATAGCCGCCGCCGACAATCACAACGTCCGCGACATCATCCAGGCCTTCGACCATGTGATCCACATCGGCCCGGGTTCTGACAACATGCACGCCGCGCAGGTCGCCTCCCGTGACCGGCAATTGCCGTGGGTCGCCGCCTGTGGCCCAGATCATATGGCCATAGGAAATGACAGTCCCGTCAGAAGTCGTGACGGAATGCGCGGCAGCATCCACCGTGTCCACCCGCTGGCCAAGCAGCATATCCACCGAACGCTCCGCCCAAAACGCAGCAGGCCGGATCATGATGCGTTCAAACGCCTTGTCGCCCGCAAAATAGTCCTTGGACAATGGTGGGCGCTCATAAGGATATTCAGGCTCGGCATTGACGATAGCGATGCTGCCTTCGAATTTTGCCTGCCGCAATGCGATGGCCGCTTGCGCGCCGCCATGGCCGCCACCGACGATGAGAATGTCATAATGCATCGTTCAAGATTCGCTCATTAGAAAAATATCAAAAGTGCGGTAAGCAAAAGGTCAGCAACTGGCTAGTCCCATGCTTGCGGCACTATCAAATAAATGGCAGAGGATGGCGATGACTTTAGACTTTGCCCTCGGCGAAAATGCCGACATGATCCGCGATACAACGCACCGTTTTGCGACCGATAAAATCGCGCCCTTGGCCGCTAAAATCGATGCCGATGACTGGTTTCCGCGGGAAGAATTATGGCCAGCCATGGGTGCGCTTGGGCTTCACGGCATGACGGTTGCGCAGGAAGATGGCGGCCTTGGCCTTGGCTATTTGGAACATGTGGTCGCCGTTGAGGAAGTCAGCAGGGCGTCTGCATCCATCGGGCTTTCTTATGGTGCGCATTCCAATCTGTGCGTCAACCAGATCGCGCGCTGGGCCTCGCCCGAGCAAAAAGCGAAATATCTGCCCAAGCTGATTTCGGGCGAACATGTCGGCAGTTTGGCGATGTCCGAAACCGGCGCCGGTTCAGACGTGGTGTCGATGAAGCTGAAAGCCGAAGCGGTTCGGGGTGGTTACATTCTAAACGGCACGAAATTCTGGATCACCAACGCGCCTTATGCCGACACATTGGTTGTCTATGCCAAGACCGCGCCTGAGGCTGCATCGCGCGGCATCACCGCCTTTTTGATCGAGAAAGGCATGGAAGGTTTTTCCATCGGCCAGAAAATCGACAAGGTCGGGATGCGCGGATCGCCGACGGCGGAACTGGTGTTCAACGACTGTTTTGTATCCGAAGAACAGATGATGGGCCCACTGCATGGCGGCGTGGGCGTGCTGATGTCGGGCCTTGATTACGAACGGGTCGTGCTTGCCGGGCTTCAGCTTGGCGTGATGCAAGCCTGCCTTGACGTCGTCTTGCCTTATGTCCGCGAACGCAAGCAGTTCGGCAAACCCATCGGCAGTTTCCAACTGATGCAGGCGAAGATTGCCGACATGTATGTCGCGCTCAATTCTGCCCGCAGCTATGTCTACAATGTCGCGCGCGCATGCGACGCGGGCCAGACCACCCGCTTTGACGCAGCAGGCGCAATATTGTTGGCGAGTGAAAGCGCCGTGAAGGTCGCGGGCGAAGCCATTCAGGCATTGGGCGGCGCTGGCTATACCAAGGATTGGCCGGTCGAGCGTTATTGGCGCGATGCCAAATTGCTCGACATTGGTGCGGGAACAAATGAAATCCGCAGGATGTTGATTGGCCGGGAGCTGATCGGAGCAGCGTGAACGGACCAATAGAATGGATTGCGGCAATAGGAACGATCTTGGCCGCAGCCATGGTCGCGGCCGACCTTAGCCGCCGGATCACCGGATTCGGCTTTGTCCTGTTTTCCATCGTCGCCTGCCTGTGGGTCTATTCGGGCCTTACCGCACCTGACGGAATGCCCCTGGCACTGCAGAACGGCGTGCTGTTGTTCATCAATTTGTTCGGCGTGTGGCAGTTCTTGATTAGCCGAAAAAAGAAGCAAGAAATTGACAAAGCTGCTGAAATTGCCGAGCAAGCCAAGCAACAGGTAGCGCAGGAGTCCGCAGAATGAGCCGTCCGGTATTGGGTGTCATCGCGTCTAACCGCATGGTCGGCAGCGAAGTCGCCCAAGCCGTGATGAACCGCTATATCCGCGCAGCCATGACCTATGCCGATGTGGCGGCGTTAATCATCCCCTCGTTGCCGGACCTGATGACCGCAGCTGAAGTCGCGCCACGGATCGACGGCATATTGTTGACCGGTAGCCCGTCAAATATCGCAACGCGGCTTTATGGGGACGAAGGCGGCGATGGTCCCTTCGACGACGGCCGCGACGAGATCGCGATGTCCATGGTCGATCGCATGATTGACGCGCGCAAGCCGGTCTTTGGCATTTGCCGTGGCTTTCAGGAAATCAATGTCGCCTTAGGCGGAACCTTGCGCCGTGACACGAGCGCGAGCGATACGCTCATCCGCCATCATGCACCCGATGATGTTGATTTCGACGCCATGTTCGACCACCGCCATCCGGTTGAACTTGCGGACGGTGGTATGCTGTCCAATGCTTATGCCAAAGGCGCTTTGGACGTGAACTCGGTGCATTTTCAAGGCATCGGCACGCTCGCGGATGGGCTGACGGTGGAGGCACGCGCACCCGATGGACTTATCGAGGCCTATAGCGCCCGCCCCAATGGCGCCCCCTTGCTTGCGGTCCAATGGCACCCCGAATGGGCCACGGAAAATGACGCGGATTCGCAAACCTATTTCCACCTTTTGGGAAAGGCGTTAAGGGGTAATCTGTGAACATAACCGTGACCCGTTATAACCGCTATCAAGCACGGATAGGCTTTTCGCCCTGAATTGAATTCGGGCGCTGCCCTATCGCTCCCCTCCCGCAAGCGGGAGGGGCTGGGGGTGGGCCTGCAACGGCTAGATCAGATAGATCGCCTGCGGCTCCTACCCTCCCCTAACCCCTCCCGCTTGCGGCAGGGGAATATTATGGAGACCTTTTCATGCCCCGCAATTACGACATCGCCGAACTTCGCCGTTTAGACATCGCCCACCATTTGCCCGCGCAAGCCGACTGGCAGGAAATCGAAGACCTGGGCGGTAGCAGCATCATCACCCATGCTGACGGCTGCTATATCCATGATGGCGACGGCAATCGCATTTTGGACGGCATGGCTGGCCTGTGGTGCGTCAACGTGGGCTATGGCCGCGATGAGCTCGCCGAGGTTGCGCGCGAACAAATGCTTGAGCTGCCATATTATAACAGTTTCTTCAAAACCGCGAACGCACCAGCCATCTTGCTGGCCGAAAAAATTGCGAGCCTGACCGGCGGCCGCTTGCCGCATGTATTTTTCAACAGCTCCGGTTCCGAAGCCAATGACACCATATTGCGGATGGTGCGCCATTATTGGCAGGTGAAGGGCGAACATAGCCGCACCATCGTTATCAGCCGCCACAATGCCTATCATGGCTCCACCGTCGCGGGCGTCAGCATGGGCGGAATGAAGGTCATGCACGGCCAAGGCTTCCCTGCCCCCGGCATCTTGCCGATGGCGGGTATTGAACATGTCCGCCAGCCTTATTGGTACAATGAAGGCCGCGACATGACGCCCGAAGATTTCGGCACGGCATGCGCGCAAGCCATTGAGGACAAGATATTAGAAGTAGGCCCGGAAAATGTCGCCGCCTTCATTGGTGAGCCTTTCCAGGGCGCAGGCGGCGTTATCATTCCGCCAGCGAATTACTGGCCACAGGTGGAAGCAATCTGCCGCAAATATGGCATATTGTTGGTCTGTGATGAGGTTATCTGCGGTTTTGGCCGGACGGGCAATATTTGGGGCCATGAAACCGTTGGCGTAAAGCCCGATATCATCGCCATGGCCAAGGGGCTGTCGTCGGGTTACCTGCCGATTTCCGCTGTCGCCGTGAGCGCGGAGATCGTCCAGGTCATCAAAACCGGCGGCGATTTCGTCCATGGCTATACCTATTCAGGCCACCCCGTCGCATCCGCCGTCGCCCTGCGCAATATCGAGATCATGGAGCGCGAGGGACTGTTTGATAAAGTCCGGAACGAAACCGGCCCCTATCTTGCCGAAAAGCTGGCGACACTGCGCGATCACCCGCTGGTCGGTGAAGCCCGCTCGGTTGGCTTGCTGGGCGCGGTCGAGGTTGTTGCCGACAAAGCCATAGGTGCGCGTTTCGGCGGGGCTGAAGGCACGGCAGGACCATTGGTGCGCGATATCTGCATCCGCAACGGCCTGATGGTGCGCGGCATCCGCGACAGCATCGTGATGTGCCCGCCACTGATTATCACGCCGTCGCAGATCGACGATCTGATTGGCATCATCCGAACGTCACTGGATGAAGCCGAGCCGAAGCTGCGCGCGATCGGGTAAAAGCCGAATAATGTACCGTAGCCCTCAGCAGCAGTCGCAAAGCGACTGCGACCGTCGAAGGGTGCTTTTCGATCCTGATGGGGACCTGAAAAGCGTGCTTCGACAAGCTCAGCACTTCGGTAAGTTGTTCACGCTAGACAAACCACATCCAATGATTACCTAGGATCCCATGAAATCCAAAATGCTCCAGCGCGCCCTTACGGTCGCAATCACCCCCGCCCTGCTTCTTCAATTTGCGCCTGCACATGCGGCAGCGCCCGTTGCGGCGAAGCCCAAGCCACCCGTTCTCACATGTACGACCACGACGCCAGAAGGCCTGTCCTATACCGTCATTAAGGCCGGTAAAGGCGAACGCCCGAACGCTGAATCGCGCGTGATCGTGAATTATAAGGGCATGCTGACCGCTGACGGGACCGAGTTTGATTCGGGGCAAGATGCACAGTTTCCCGTTGGCGGCGTTATTCCCGGCTTTGCGCAGGGTCTGCAATTGATGCAGGCGGGCGGCAGCTACCGCCTCTGCATCCCGTCAAAGCTTGGCTATGGCGCGGCAGGCACTGGCCCCATCCCCGCCAATGCAGATCTGGTATTCGAAGTCGATTTGCTGTCCTTCAAAAATCCGGCGCCAAAGCCCGTCATTCCCGTGGCAGAACGCAGTTGTTCCAAAACCACGGCAAGCGGACTTGGCTTTGACCTCATAAAGGCTGGCGCGGGCAAGAGCGCGACCGATAGCGACATGGCGCTTGTCGACTTCACCGTTTTTGATGCCAGCACCGGCGTCGTGCAGCAGCAGCGCGAATGGGAAAAAATTCCGTTGAGCCAAGCATCGCCCGTGTTCGGCGAGGGCCTGAAAATGATGCAGACGGGGTCAACCTATCGCTTTTGCATGCCCAAGGGTGCCGATTCAGGGCCCGAAAGCAACATCATCGTGACCTTGTTGGATGTCCGGCCTGCGCCAACGGCTGACAATTAACGGGGATCGCGGCGGACGCGCTTTGCGTCTAGCTTAATAGAACCACGGGGCTGTCGGCACGCCAGTGCATGCTGACCTTGTCGTCCCATGTAAAATCCTCTTGGTCATGGCGTGACAGGTTCGGGCGGCTGACGCGGATCATCTGTCCGCCCTCAAGCTGGATTTCATACAGCGTGATATCGCCGAGATAGCTCATGCCTTTAATCGTGCCGCGCGCAAGGTTGTGGCCATCGGGCGCGTCTTGGGCGGCAGCGCGAACGGCTTTGCCTTCGCCGGGCACATGCAGGTAAATCTTTTCGGGACGCAGCGCGACCCAGACGTCGGCGCCATGCGGCCCAGTAACACCGTGATTGAGGTAGATCTTGCCAAGCCCGGGGCAATCAACGGCGGCCTTGTCCGGTTCGTCCAGTGTCAACTTGCCCTCAAAAATGTTCACCGAACCCACAAAATCGGCGACGAAGCGGTTGGCGGGATATTCATACAGATCAGCCGGCGGCGCAAGCTGCGCAACTTCGCCTTTGTTGATGACGGCAACCCGGCTTGCCATCGACAATGCCTCATCCTGATCATGCGTGACCGTGACAAAGGTAATGCCGACCTTGTCCTGCAGATCAGCCAATTCAAACTGCATTTGCGCGCGCAATTTCGCGTCCAGCGCCGACAAAGGCTCATCGAGCAACAGTACCTTTGGCCGCATCACCAGGCTACGCGCGAGTGCAACGCGCTGACGCTGCCCGCCCGACATCTGGTCCGGCATCCGGTCTTCAAATCCGCCCAGTTTCACCAGCTCAAGCGCCTCGGCAACGCGGTCGCGAATCTCGCCCTTTGCTACGCCAGCTATGCGCAGGCCATAGCCAACATTGTCGGTGACGTTCATGTGCGGAAAGACGGCGTAGCTTTGGAATACCATGTTCACCGGCCGCTTATTCGGCGGCACAAGGCTCATATCCTGCCCGTCGATAAAAATCTGCCCCTCGGTCGGCATTTCAAAACCGGCGATCATCCGCAGCAACGTGGTTTTGCCGCAGCCGGACGGTCCCAACAGAACGAAGAATTCGCCGGCGAGAATATCCAGACTGATATTGTCGACAGCGGTCACCTTGCCAAAGCGTTTCGACACGTTGCGGATTTGAATGATGGGCTGTCTGGCTTGGGTCATAAAAATGATCTCTAATGGGTTTCCGCAATGCCCTTCACGCCCTGCAATTTGAGCGCGATGAAGGTCAGAATGACAGTAAGGAGGATGAGGATTGTCGACGCGGCGTTCACCTCTGGCGTGACCGAGAAACGGACCATCGAATATACCTTCACCGGGAAGGTAATTGTGTCCGGACCGCTGGTGAAAAAGGTGATGACGAAATCATCGAGACTAAGCGTGAACGCCAAAAGCGCGCCTGCCACCAGCGCCGGCCGTATATGCGGTAGCAGGACATCGCGAAACGCCTGCCATTCGGTCGCGCCAAGGTCTTTTGCCGCCTCTTCCTCTTCTTTGTTAAAACTCGCCAAGCGCGCACGCACAACCATGGCGACGAACGGGAAACAGAATGTGATATGCGCAATCGTGATGGCGGAAAGATTGAGCGGCCACGCCAAATCGGTTGGCCAGTCGACCTTTGCAAAAAAGATCAGAAATGCGACGCCCAAACAAATTTCAGGAACGATAATCGGCAGCGACATGGTCCCTTCGACCAGCCCCTTGAACGGAAACCGGAACCGCCAAAGCGCAACCGCCGCAAGCGCGCCAATCACAAGGCTGACGATCGTCGCAAGCGCCGCGATGGTGAGCGAGTTGACCAACGCCTCCACCAGACTGTCGTTGTTCAGCGCCTTCTCATAATATTTGAGTGTAAAGCCCTTCCACACAACATTGCGCTTACTGTCGTTAAAGCTGAAGATCATCAATAGGATGAGCGGCGCGTATAGAAACAGCATGGTCAATCCGACCCAACTGCGCATCCACAGCTTTCTGGTATATTCCAACGGCGCGATGGGGGTGCGATTGAACATCATCACGCCGCCTTCACTTTGTTCGAACGCATCGATTGAAACGCGATCAGAATGAACATCGCGTAGATGAGCAGGAACGAAAGCGCAGCGCCAAATGGCCAGTCATTCGCGCGCTTGAATTGCCGTTCGATAACATTGGCGATCATCTGGCTGTCCGTACCGCCCATAAGATCAGGGGTCAGATACGCACCAAGCGCCGGGATCAAGGTAATCATCACGCCCGCGACAATGCCCGGCGCGGCCAGCGGAACCACGATCCGCATGAAGGTTTTGAAATGCCCTGCCCCCAAATCGAGGCTGGCCTCAATCAAGCTTTTGTCCAGCCGCTCGAGCGCGGAATAGAGCGGTAAGACCATGAAAGGCAGATGGACATAGACCAGCCCAAGCACGACCGCGAAATTATTGTAGAGCAACTGCACGGGTGTCCACGCGTCGAGCGGCTGCATGCCGACAAGCGTGCGCAGCCAACTTGCGCCTTCCCACAGTCCGGCCAAGCCCTTGTTCATATATCCGTTGGTGCCCATCAGCGCCATCAACGCATAAGTGCGGATTAACAGGTTGGTCCAAAAGGGCAGCATGATGCCAAGCAACAGCCATGGTCGCCATTTCGGCGCGGCGAAGGTAATCGCCATCGCCACTGGAAGCCGATGATGAGGCACAAGAGCGTGGTGAGCGTCGCGACCGCAAAGCTTTTCAGGAAAATCGATACATACAGCCACTCGGTCGCGCGCTTGTAATTGTCGAGCGTGCCGGAAATTTCAATGTCGGCAGGCCCGGCATTTTGCCCAAAGCTGTACAGCCAAACAATGGCCATGGGCGCCACAAAAAACAGGGCGAGCCAGAATACCGGCGCCGTAACAACGGCGGCAAAAGGTTTCTTCTGGCTTTTCCAGTCTTGCAACGCCCCCGACATATTTTAGGCCGCCCGCACGCGGGTGAACGCCTCCTCATATTTTGGCTGAAGCTCTGGATTGAACTTTGCATATTCGCATTTCGCCAAAACATTTGCTGGCGGGAAAATGACCGGGTTGTTCTTGTACGCATCGGGCATCAGCGCCTTTGCGGCGTCATTTGGCGTTGGGTACAAAATCGTTTCGGTAATCTTCTTACCAGCTTCGGCATCCAACAAATAGTTGATGAATGCGTGGGCATTTTTCGGATGCGGCGCGCCCTTGGGAATGCACAGATTGTCGGAGTTCAACTGGCTGCCTTCTTTGGGGATGACAAAACCAATGTCGGAATCTTCGACCATTGCCTGCGCAATGTCGCCATTATATTCAAGCACCAGATCGACTTCGCCCTTAAGCAACAAGTCCTGACCATTGTCTTCGTGGAAGGCTTTGATGTTCGGCTTTTGCTTGATCATCATCGCTTCGATGGCCTTCAAATCGGCATCGGTCAGGCCGTTGACCGACTTGCCCATATATTTGCCGTATAGCCGGAACATGTCGCCCGCCTCGGACAGCACGGCGATGCGGCCTTTATATTCATCACTGTCGAACAGCACTTTCCAGCTGTCCGGCACCGCCTTCACCTTGGACTTGCGATAGCCAATGCCCAGGGCCAGCCAGGTGTATGGCATCGAATATTTGCGGGCCGGATCATAGGGAACATCCTGATAATCTTTGGCAACATTTTTGAAGTTCGGAATTTGCGCCTGATCAAGCGGCATCAGCATATCGGCCGCGGCCATACGCTCCACAAAATCGTTGGATGGGACGATAACGTCATAGCCCGGGTTTCCGGCGCGCAGCTTGGCGAACAGTTCGTCATTGCTGGCGAACAGCGTCATGTTGACGTCTACGCCAGCGCTGTCCTTATAATCTTCCAACGTGGTTTCACCAATATAGGTGTCCCAATTGTAGAAGTTCAGCTTCGCCTCTTCACCATTGGCCAGCTTCTTCGCTTCCTTCTCACCGCACCCTGCAAGCGCGCCGGTCAGCGAGAAACCAACGGCGGCAACGCCCATCCCTTTTAACATGGCCCGGCGGTTGCTGCCCGCGTGTAAAAACGTCTTAAAGTCCATGATTAATCTCCAGCAGAAGCATATCGTTAACATGCACATGCTGGACTATTAATCGGACTTAGAAAAGACCCTTTTTTCCGCGTGTTGCGGCGCAATTTTATTGCGATTTAACGCAATTATTGTGCACCGCAACATAACACCTCATTCAACGCTTCTTCGCGTCGGCGTCGACCGCAGCTTGGACGGCCTTGTAAAACGCTTCACGCCCTGCACCCACGGTGTCGGGATCGGTCGCCTTTGGCCAATTGCTGTTGGACGCAATGATCAGCTTCCGTTTGGGATCGATGAAGATGCCCTGCCCGAAAATACCTTGGGCGGCATAGCTGCCGTCATCATAGGTCCACCATTGATAGCCATAGCCCCTGCCAGCCATACCGATGTCGGCTTGCTTCACCGTCGCAGATGCCAACCAGTTATCCGGCCATATGCTCTGCCCGTTGATCTTGGCACCGCCCATAACGAACAAGCCAAAACGGGCATAGTCACGGGTTGATGCCTGAATGCAGCAGCCGCTGATTTCATGCCCGGTTGAACCCAACAGCCAGCTTGCGTCTTGTTCCATGCCATAAGGTGCCCAGACTTTTTCGGACAGATAATCAGACAACTTTTTCTTTGTGGCTGAACTGACCAACACGCCGATCAGGTTGGTTTCGCCGGTCTTATACACCCACTTCGTTCCGGCGGGCGCTTCACGCGGCAAATTGCGCATATAGCTGACCGTTACATCCATGCCCTTTTCGGGCTTGTGCAGGTTGAACAATGCGACGTCGGATTTGGGATCGGCATAATCCTCGTTCCACCGCACGCCCGACGTCATCGTCAGCAGCTGCGCAATCGTCACGTCATCATATACAGAACCCTTTAGGTCGGGAATATAGGCCGAGACCATGTCGTCGACGCTTTTGATGTAGCCATCCTTGATGGCCGCGCCGACAAGCGTCGAGGTGAAGGACTTGGCGACGGAAAAGCTTGTCCACTTGCCCTTTGCGTCAAAATCGAGACCGTATTTTTCAACACGAATCTTGCCGTCTTGGACAATGACGAGGCCAGCCGTGCGCTGCGCCTTCATATAGGCGTCGACATCCATATCAATGTTCAGCGGCTCGCCCTTGGGCATGGGATAAACCCTATCACCCGCTTTGATGATGTTCGATTTCGCCAATATGGGAATGCGGTCCAATGCGCGGAAACCGGCGTCGCGTTGCTCAACGCTCCAGAACAGCACGTTAGCGTCCGTCGGCAGGTGCGAGATGAGCGCTTTCATATCCTTGTCCGCGCTGGCCCAGAAACCGCCGGCCCCAGCCGCGATCACAAACATTATACCCAATATCCATTTTTTCATCTTGCTCCCCCAATGGTCATTTTTTGAGCGACGTTCATTCCGCCGTCCCTGAATCTACCGTCGCAATACATCAGATAATGACGCGAAAGCGAAATGAATTTATCGTCACATCCGTTGGGCAGCGCATCTCTTTACAATGCCCGACAGCAAAACATGGCATATTGCCGATAGCAGACATTGCGAAAGCCATAGCTGCGCCTTATGTATGTAACACACGCCGGTTAAACGGCTGAAATCTGGGCGACAGCCCGTAGGAGGAGCTCTTTCGATGCCTAACCAAGTTGTAAAATCTTTGCTATTGACCGCTGCGGCCCTCTCCCTTGCAAGCTGCGGTATCAACAGCGTTCCGACTGCTGAGGAAAATGCCAAGGCAAAATGGGCCGATGTCCAGGCCGCGTTTCAAGAGCGCGCGAACCTTATTCCCAACCTGGCGAATGTCGTCAAAGGTGCAGCTGCGCAGGAAAACAAAACCTTGACCGAAGTCATCGAAGCGCGTGCGCGCGCGACATCGCCAAATATTCAGGTCAATCCTGATGATCTTAGCGATCCCGCAAAAATGGCCGCTTTTCAGGCTGCGCAAAACCAATTGTCGGGCAGTCTCTCGCGCCTGCTCGTATCGGTTGAGCAATATCCGCAGTTGACGAGCCAAGAGGGCTATCTGAAACTGCAGGATCAGCTGGAAGGTCAGGAAAACCGCGTGCGCATCACCTTGCGCGATTATAACGAGGCTGTGCGTGGGTATAACACCACCATCCGCACTTTCCCCGATATCATCGGCGCAAAAATCATTCACGGCGCGCAACCGATGATCCCATATCAAGCCACCACGCAAGGCGCCGAAACTGCACCTAAGCTTGATATGGCACCCGCAAACTAACCCCTTGTTGGGATTACACACATGAAAAAGGCCCTTGGCCTGCTGACAGCGCTGCTTTTGGCCTTAACTGGTCAGGCAGCGCTTGCGCAAAACTTCCCCACGCTTTCGGGCCGCGTTGTCGATCAGGCAAATCTGCTCGATCCGCAGCAAGAAGCGGCGTTAACCGCCAAGTTGCAGGGGCTCGAAACGCGCACAAAGCGACAATTGGTGGTGGCCACATTAAACAGCCTCGAAGGCTATGAAATATCCGATTATGGATATCGGCTTGGCCGCCATTGGGCGCTTGGGCAGGATGGCAAAGGCGAGACCGAAAAAGACAATGGCGCCATCCTGATCATCGCGCCCAATGAACGCAAAATGCGGATCGAGGTTGGCTATGGTCTTGAGCCAGTCCTGACCGACGGCCTGTCATCGACCATCATTCGCAACGACATCACGCCACTTTTCAAGGCGGGTGATTTTGCCGGCGGTATTAACGCAGGCGTCGACCGCATCGTCACCCAGCTTGAGTTACCGGCCGACGAAGCCGCCAAAATTGCGCAAGCCGCAGAGCAGCGTCAGGGCAAGGACGAAGGCATACCGTTCGGCGCGATTATCTTCATCCTGTTCCTGATCTTCTTCGTATTTCTGCCCATGATCCGCTCCACAAACGGTGGCGGGCGCAGGCACCGGCGCGGCGGCATCGCTCCGGTCATCATCTGGGGCGGTGGCGGTGGCTTCGGCGGTGGTGGTGGTGGCTTCGGCGGCGGTGGTTTTGGCGGGGGCGGCGGCAGCTTCGGCGGCGGCGGTGCTTCGGGTGGTTGGTAGAAAGTATCGTTATGGCCTTAACTAAAATTAGCCGGATGAGCGAAGCCGACCTCGAATTGGTAACGGCCGCAGTTGCGGATGCCGAGCATCACACAAGCGGCGAAATCGTGACCATCGTCACCGATCTGTCCGATCATTATGAAGACATCGGCATTGCGTGGGCAAGCGGCGTCGCCTTTCTGGCGCTTGCAACCTATACCACCTTCCCTGACGTCTACATGGGTCTCATCAACCGCCTGACCGGTGGTTGGGGCCATGAATATACCACCAACGAATATGTCGCATTGTTGTTGACGGCGGTGGCCCTGAAATGGGTTGGAACGTGGTTGATCCTGAAATGGATGCCTTTGCGTCTTTGGCTAACACCCAAAGCGACAAAATTGGCACGCGTGCGTAACCATGCGATCAGCCTGTTTAAGGTCGGCACCGAATCCAAGACCGTCGGCCGCACCGGCGTTTTGTTATATTTGTCGATGCTGGAACATCGCGCCGAAATCGTCGCGGACGAAGCCATTGCCTCAAAGGTCGCGCCAGAAGTTTGGGGCGATGCGATGGTCGCGCTGCTTGACCATGTGAAGGCGGGCAACCCCGGACAGGGTGTTGCCGCCGCCGTTGCCCAAATGGGCGTTGTTTTGGCGGAGCATTTCCCCAAAGGCAGCGAAAACCCCAACGAACTACCGGACAGGCTTATCCAGCTATGAATGCAGACGAAGACGTCGAAAACGTGATGTGGCAAGGCCGCTTCATCACGGCGAAGACACGCGGAACATGGGAATATGTCAGTCGCGCGCGCGGTATCAAGGCAGGCGTTATCTTGGCGGTCGAAGATGACCATGTCTTGCTTGTCGAACAATATCGCGTGCCACTTGGCGCAAATTGCATCGAGCTTCCCGCTGGCCTGATTGGCGACCATGAGGAAGGCGAGGACACGCTCACCTCTGCCGCACGCGAGCTTGAGGAAGAGACCGGCTATCGGGCAGACACCCTCGAAATCGTCGGCGAGTTTTTCTCATCCCCCGGCATGGTCAGCGAAAGCTTTTCACTGGTGCGCGCACATGGCCTTACGAAAGTAAGTGAAGGCGGCGGTGTTGATGGCGAGAATATCATTGTCCATCGCGTCGCCCTGCCCGATGTGCCACGCTTCGTTCAATCAAAGCGCGACGAGGGCTGCGTCGTCGACGTCAAGCTGCTGATGCTGCCCGGGATGCTGTTTTAACGGAAGTTATCCGCATAAGCCTGAAGCTTCAGGGTCTTGGGCGGTGTGGGAATGTAGGTCGCAGCAATGCCATTTTTGTCGGCATAAGCGCGCGCGGCATCAAGCGTTGGAAAGGTCAAACGGACCTGCGATTGCGTATCGCCTGACCCCGCCCAGCCCATCAGTGGATCGGCCTTGCGCGGTTCATTCGACTGAAACTCAAGCACCCACTCGTCCGTGTGGCCACGGCCCGATTGCATGGCATTTTTGGGTCGCTGAAAAATACGGGCAGACATGGATATTTCCTGAAAATTACGTTCGCGGTTGCCTTGCCCGAACGGCACCGGATTCGTCAAGCGTCGCGGGGCACATCGCGCGCTTGCGCCTTTTTCGTTTTCAGGCTGGCCACACTCTCCCAGGGCGCATCGGGCCAATTATGCCGCGGATATCTCCCCCGCATTTCCTTGGCCACGTCCCGCCAGCTGCCGCGCCAAAACTCTGGCAGATTGCGGGTGGTCTGGATTGGGCGACCAGCAGGCGACGTTAGGCTTAACACCAACGCAATGCGCTCCGCGCCAACCGTGGGATGGCTATCAAGGCCAAACAAGCCCTGTACGCGCAGCTCAACCGTTGGCCCGGCTTCTGCTGCATAATCGATGGCATGGGTCGTTCCGGCGGGACTGACAAAGGATGCTGGCGCGATTTGGTCAATGCGTGTGCGCTGATCCCAGCCCAGCATATTGTCGAGCGCTGTCGACAATGCCGAGGGTGAGACATCGCGCAGCCGGTTCACGCCCATCAGCAGCGGCAAAAGCCATTGCTCCGCCGCTTCCAATAATGCCTCGTCACTGACAGCAGCAATGCCCGCAAATTGTGTGCGCTCACGCAGCGCAAGCGCCGCTTTTGACCATGGCAGTGCCCCCACACCCATTTCGCGCACCGCGGCCAGTAACGCACGCGCCACGGCCGCTTGGTCGGGTTTTTCCACGCGACCTTCGCTTAAGACGATCGCACCAAGCCGCCGCTGCGCGCGCGCATCCACACGGTCGGCGTTCTTATCGTAAGACAGGGCCTCTTCCTGCGTTATCCGATCGGCGAAATGGTTAAGTATCTCCGCTTCCGTAAGTGGCGCGGCGGACAAGATGCGCGCGCCCGATGCAGCGCCTTGGACATCGGCCACCGCGAGCCATTCTTCGCGCGCCAGAAGCGACGCAGTGTCCAACTGCAACCCGCGTCCCATCGCGCTGATCCATTTTTCGCCTTTGTTATCGCGGCGCTTGGCAATGCGATCGGGATAGGCAGTGGCGATGAGGCCGCCGATGCTGAGCGCTTCTTGTCCGCCAGCGCCGCTGCGGCACATCCGCGATATACGCTGCGCCAGCTTGCGCGCGGCATCCGCCTTAGGGCTGCGTTCGCCGGCAAAACGTTCAAACCGCGTTTCGATATTCTCGCCTTGCCCGCCAAGCCCGCGTTCCTGCAGCAGCAGCGCCAACATCGCTGCATCCTCACCCTGTCCGCCCTTGGACGCTTCAACGACCATATGTGCGAGCGGTGGCGGTAAGGGGAGGTCCGCAAGCTGAACGCCATGCGGTGTAATATGCCCCGACGCGTCGAGCGCGTTGATGGACAACAGCAACTTTCGCGCTTGCTGAAGCGCGGGTGCTGGCGGGCCATCAAGCCAGTGCAACTTAGTCGGGTCATTCTCTCCCCACCGTGCGCAGTCGAGCAGCAACGGCGCGAGGTCGCTTTCCAATATTTCGGGCGGGTCAAATGGCGGAAGTCCGCCATTGCCTGCTTCCTGCCACAGCCGGTACGCAACGCCCGCCTGCTGCCGCGCGGCACGCCCTGCCCGCTGGGTAACCGCAGACAGGCTCGCGCGCTCGGTCACCAGCCGCGTAACGCCAGCCGCTTGGTCGAACCGCGCGCGCCGCGCCAAGCCGCTGTCGATGACAATGCGAACGCCGTCAATGGTCAGGCTGGTCTCGGCGATGTTGGTCGCAAAAATGATTTTCCGACGCTGCTGCGCGTCACGGCGGACCGCCAGCCTTTGCGCCGCCGGGTCAATCTGGCCATGCAATTTATGTACGACGATATCTGCGCCAATAGTGCCGAGACTGTCCACGGCGCGGTCAATCTCGCGCACGCCCGGTAAGAAAACAAGGATATCTCCGTCTTCTTCGGACAACGCCTGTCGGACCGCGCGCACGATATCGGTTTCGATGGCCTGTTCGGCGCGGCGGCCGACATAGCGGAAATCCAGCGGCCATCTTTTACCATCGCTCTCGACGACTGGCGCATCGCCCATCAACTGCGAAAATCTGGAACCATCCAACGTTGCCGACATCGCAAGCAAACGCAGATCGGGCCGGAATGCAGCTTGCGCCTCAAGCGCAAGCGCAAGGCCAAAGTCACTGTCGATGCTGCGTTCATGGACTTCGTCAAACAAGACCGCAGAAACGCCGGCAAGCTCAGGATCGCTGATGATGCGGTTCCGAAAAATACCCTCGGTCATGACCAATATGCGGCTATTGGGGCCTTGTTTGCTATCCAGCCGTGTCGTGTAGCCAACCCGTCCCCCGACGGCTTCGCCCAGCCCCTCCGCAATGCGCTCTGCCGCCATACGCGCGGCAAGGCGGCGGGGGGACAGCAGCAAAATCTGGCCATCGCAATAAGGTTCGTCCAACAATGCAGGGGCAACCATCGTGGTCTTACCCGCCCCTGGTGGCGCAATCAGGACGGCATTGGGTGACGCACGTAACGATGCCAGCAGGTCTGACATCACGGCCATGACGGGCAGCATATGGTCCGATGTCTTTTCAGCCATGGTGGTTCGCGGCTGTGGTCATGAATTGCGCCTGTGCCCGTGCTGCATCGGCACTGACCGTGCGATCAATATGCGCGTGCTATGGCGAATTCGACCGCCTCAGTCAGCGCAGATTTGGCTTCACCATTGGGGAAATGCGCAATCGCATCAATTGCGCGTTGGCCATAATGCCGCGCGCGATCCAGCGTATCGGCAATCGCGTTATGCGCCGCCAGCAATGTGCGCGCATGCTGCAAATCCGCGTCCGAAATCCGGTTGCCAAGCATCGCATCGCGCCAGAATTTCTGTTCATCGGCATTGCCACGGATATGGGCCAGAATGACGGGCAATGTTACCTTGCCATCGCGGAAATCGTCGCCGCTGTCCTTGCCCATGGTTGCGCCATCGGACACATAATCAATGGCGTCGTCGACCAATTGAAATGCGATCCCCAGATTGCGACCATAAGCGTCCAGCGACATTTCTTGCGCATCGCCGCTCTCGGCCACGACCGCCGCAATGCGGCAAGCCGCGGCAAACAACGCCGCAGTCTTCGATCCAATGATTTCGAGATATTTCTCTTCAGTTGTCGAAATTTGCCGCTGGGCGGTCAATTGATTGACCTCACCCTCTGCAATGACGGCAGACGCGTTCGACAAGATTTTGAGAACTTTAAGCGATCCGTCTTCGACCATCAGTTCAAATGAGCGGCTGAACAGAAAGTCCCCGACCAATACAGCGGCAGGGTTACCGAAAATAAGGTTGGCGGCGGTTTTGCCGCGACGCATGTCACTGCCGTCGACAACATCATCGTGCAGCAAGGTTGCGGTGTGAATAAACTCGACAGCTGCCGCCAGCTTGTGATGACGGTCGCCGGGATAATCGAGAAGTTGTGCGCAGGCCAATGTCAGCATCGGGCGCATCCGCTTTCCGCCGCCAGCAATAAGATGCCCGGCCAGTTCAGGAATAAGCGGGATTTCGGACTGCATACGGTCCAGAATAACCGCGTTCACCTTGTTCATTCCGGGTGCGACCAGCTTGAACATGGGTTCCAAAGATGGCGCACGATTTCCGCCGATTTTATGTATGGTTGCAGTCATAATCGTTTCGCTCTGACGACAGCCGCGCCGCAAGGCAAGTGCAAATGGCGTATTTCCTCTTGTCCGTTGCGGTCAATATCGGCACAGGATGCAGTCATGGACGATCAAGAAACCCTCACCCGTTTTCGTGAAAGCATCGACAATATCGATGCCGCGCTCGTATTCATGCTGGCCGAGCGGTTTAAAATAACGCAGGCGGTGGGCGAGTTTAAGGCAAAATCGGCGCTGCCACCCGCCGACCCCGCGCGCGAAGAACGGCAGATTGAACGGCTTCGCCAACTGGCCCGTGAGGCAAAGCTTGATCCCGATTTTACCGAAAAATTCCTGCGCTTCATCATTGATGAAGTCATTCGCCATCATCAGCAGATCCGCGACGCAAGCTGATTAGCTGGTTGCTTTGGGCAGCCTAAGGCGCACGAGCAACCCGCCCAAATCTTCGCTTTCTTCAAGCCGGACGGTGCCGCCGTAAATTTCGACAACATCGCGAACAATCGCCAAGCCAAGCCCCGTGCCCGGCTTACCGGTGTCTAGACGCGCGCCGCGGTCGAACAGGCGCTCACGCTCGCCTTCCGGAATGCCTCTACCATCGTCCTCAATAAGCATTTCGACAAAATCGCCGGCGTCTTCGACCGTAACAAACACGCTGCCGCCGCCATATTTGGCTGCGTTTTCGATCAGATTGCCGAGCATTTCATCGAGATCCTGGCGTTCGACACGGGCGGAAATTTCCTTGTCGCCCGCCATGTCGAGCCGGACGTGCGAATATAGGCGGCTGACGGCGCGTTCGACGGACTCAAGGCTGTCCCATATTTGCGCGCGGCTATGGCTATGCCCGCGCCGCCCCACGGCACGCGCACGCGCGAGATGGTGGTCAACCTGACGCCGCATCGTCGTCGCTTCGCGAATGACGGTTTCGGCGAGGTCGGGTGATTGCGCGGTCGCACTGTTCATGATGACCGTGAGCGGCGTTTTGAGTGCATGCGCCAAATTCCCGGCATGACGCCGCGATTCTTCGGCCTGCTTCTCATTATGGTCCAGCAAGGCGTTCAGTTCATTGACCATGGGCATGACTTCGTCCGGCAAAGCGTCGGTCACCCGGCTTTCACGGCCACTGCGCATCTGCGCAATCGCTTTGCGCACCGCACGCAGCGGCCAGAGGCCATAAAATGTCTGGAGCGCGGCCAAGATAATGAGGCCAAGACCGAGCAAAAGAAAACTCGTGACCAGCACGGACCGCAACTCGATAATTTGCTGATCAAGGCTGTCCCGGCTTTGCGCGACCATGAAGGTCCACGCGATGTCGGAATCGGGCAGCCTGATTGCGCGTTCGGCTATGCGCAGGGGTTCTTCGGTAAATTCGTTGCTGTTCCGGAAATGGACGGCTTGGTCGTTATGATTGGCCGGCGGGCGTAATGCGCGGTCCCATAAGGACCGAGATGGGAATGGCATCGCGCCCTTACCGGTGATTTGCCAATACAGACCGCTGTTGGGTTCCAGAAAGCGCTGATCGCCCAACGGGCGGTTCATCCGGATTTCACCGTCAGGGCCGATTTCCGCAGAAGCAATCATCGCGGTCAGAACATATTCCAGTTGATTGTCGAAATTCTGCTCGACCGAATTGACCAACACGCGGTCAAGCGCGGCACCGCCTCCGATCAACAATATCGTAATCCACGCCGCAGCGGTCAGAATCATTCGTCGGGTCAGCGAACCCGTGCTCTGAAACTGGCTTCGCCATGTCGGTGCTTGATTGGCCGTTTTAATGGCGACCGGCGGGTTCAGCTGACCGGTTCCTCAAGGCTGTAGCCAAGGCCGCGGATCGTCGAGATCACATCTTGGCCAAGCTTTTTGCGGATGCGCGTTACGAACACCTCAATCGTGTTGGAATCGCGGTCAAAATCTTGATCATAAATATGCTCAATCAACTCGGTCCGCGAAACAACCTTACCCTTGTGGTGCATCAGGTAGGACAGCAATTTATATTCCTGCGCGGTCAATTTTACAGGCTCGCCGCCCAGCGTGACGCGGCCCGAGCGTGTATCAAGGCGAACCTCGCCAACGGTAAGTTCGGACGAAGCATTGCCCGATGCGCGGCGGATGAGCGCCCGAAGGCGCGCGATCAGCTCTTCGGTCTGGAATGGTTTGGCCAGATAATCGTCGGCACCCGCGTCCAGACCAGCCACCTTGTCAGACCAGCTGTCACGCGCCGTCAGAACCAGAACAGGGAATTTCCGGCCTTCCTTGCGCCAGCGATCGAGAACGGTGAGGCCGTCAATTTCAGGCAGGCCAAGGTCAAGAATGACCGCATCGTAATTTTCTGTCGAGCCCATATAATGGCCATCTTCGCCGTCGGTGGACAAATCAACCGCGTAGCCAGCACCTTCAAGGGTGGACTTCAGTTGCTTGCCCAATGTGGGTTCGTCTTCGACGATCAAGATGCGCATGCTGTCCCCTTTAAATGTTAAATATTATGTCGGTATCGGGCTAGCAGATTCAAGTGCAGCCACAAAATCCTATCAGCGTTGGCGCAGAACGTTGCCGGTCTTTCCATCGACATCGACGAAGATGACGCGGTCCTTATTGATGAACTTCAACCGGTAAACCTGCGCGCTGGGATCATATTCAGGCCCCAGATATTGCATACCGCGCATACGCGGCACGACGCTTGCCTCGATCTCGCGCAGCGATTTCACCTTTCCAGCCGCCATATCCTGACGTGCATCATCCTGTTCGCCGCGGCGCGCATCGGCCGGAAAGGCCTTCAGCAACGCAATGGCCGAAAGCCCTGCGAAAATTGAAGTTCGGTTCAACATTCCTGCGCACTACCCCCATGGCATTGAACGTAAAATGAATGGGGCCGATCATCACAACCGGCCCGATAAGATTATTTCACCATTTCAAAGGTGAATGAAAGCGTTGCCCCTACGCTCAATTCGCCCGGCGCGATCGGTGTCGACTTTTCAGACGCATCCATCGCGCGCAAAACCATGGGCCGTGGATAGCCACCGCCTTGGCTGTCGGTTTCTTCAACGCGCAAGACGCGCACATCATTGTAGCCAGCCTTTCGTGCAAGATTTTGTGCACGGTTCATCGCCGTTGCCCAAACCTTGTCACGGGCAGCGGCACGAAATGCACTGTCGTCATCAATGCTGAATGTCGGGCCATTGAAGCTTGTCGCGCCATCGACCGCAAGCGCATCCAGAAACGCACCCAGTTTTTTCAGATCGCGCAGTTTCGACGTCACCATGTTCGACGCCTGATAGCCTTTGAAAATTTGCTGCCCATCGCGATAGTCAAATTGCTGATTGAGGCTGATCTGCGTGGTTTGAATATCGCGTTCGGCAATGCCCAATGTCTTCAGCCGCGCAACGACCGACGCCATTTGCACATTATTTGCCCGAACCGCCTCGGTCGCCGTTGGTGCCATGGTTTGGACGCCGGTTGAGAAGGTCGCGATATCTGGCTTGGTGTCGACAGATTCGGTGATCGTCAGATCAATGACGGGGTTTGCGGCGGTGATATTGACCTGCGTGGCCATGGCTTCGCCCGACGCCAACCCTGTGGTTGCCAGCAACGCGGCAAAAATCATTATACGCATAAAATACTCCTGTTTGATGCCAACCACTTATATCGCGGTTCGGCGTGCCCAATCGATATAGGCTTGGCGAAGCTGAACGGTTGCCGAACCGGGCGATCCATCACCGATGGTTTTCCCGTTGATTTCCACCACTGGCATCACAAAGCCTGATGCCGACGAAACGAAAGCCTCAGCGGCTTGTTCCGCCTCCGCGACCGAAAACGCCCGTTCTTCGATTGTTTGCGCAACCAATGGTAAAACCGCGGCACGGGTAATGCCATGCAGGATTTCGCGATTCAGCGGATGCGTCACCAGCACGCCATCATGCGTGATGATATGCGCGTTTTGCGCAGTCCCCTCTGTCACGACGCCGCCACGTTCCATCCACGCGTCGTCGACCCCGCGGGCAATCGCCTCGTTCTTCATCAGCGACGCGTAAAGCAATTGCGTGGTTTTGATATCGGCCCTGCCCCAGCGCAGGTCGGGCAAGGTCACCACACGAATGCCGCGCTTGGCCAATGGATTGTCCGCCAATGACCGGCTTTGGCTAAAGGCCAGAACGGTCGGCGTTGTGCCTTCGGGTGGGAAAACAAAATCGCGATCAGTCGGCGCGCCGCGCGTGACTTGCCAGTAGATCATGCCTTCCTCGACCGCGTTGCGCGCGACAAGTTCGCGGCAAATCGCGAGCCATGCTGCGGCATCAGGCGCGCCTTTAATGCCCAGTTCGCCAAGCGAGCGGGCCAGTCGCTGCACATGGCCGTCAAAATCCACAAGCTTGCCGCCCAGTACCGAGACAACTTCGTAGACCGAGTCAGCGAACAAAAAGCCCCGGTCGAAAACCGACACTTTGCCATCGGTTTCGGGAACATATGCCCCGTTGAGATAAATAGTGCGCATATGACGTCTGTGCTGGAAGCACCGTTAATCGTCAACATCGACATTGTCATTCCCGTTGCGACCCCCTATCCGCCAGCGCATATGTCCCAACCCCCAATCTTCGCATTCGAAAATCTCGCGCTACAGCAAGGTGGCGGCTGGCTGTTTCAGGATATCGACCTGTTTATTGGCGCACGCGACCGGCTCGCACTGATTGGCCGCAATGGCGCGGGCAAAACAACATTGATGAAACTGGTCGCTGGCACGGTCGAGGCGGATAAAGGCAAACGCGTTGTCGTTCCCGGCACAAATATCGTCATGCTGGAACAGGACCCCGACGTGACATCGTTCGCACGGCTCGTCGACTTTGCCATTCATGGTGAAAAAGGCCCGCCCGAATATGCGGTGCGCGCCATTGCGGACCAGTTGGGCATAAATCTGGACCGCGAAGCCAAAACCGCAAGTGGCGGTGAGAAACGGCGCGCCGCGATTTGCCGGGCGCTTGCAAGCGAACCCGATTTGCTGTTGCTCGACGAGCCGACCAACCATTTGGATCTCGCCGCGATTGAATGGCTTGAGGATTGGCTGACGCGCTATCGCGGCGCCTTCATGGTTATCAGCCATGACCGGACGTTTTTAACGCGTCTGACGCGGCAGACATTCTGGCTGGACCGTGGCCTGTTGCGCCGGAATGAGATTGGCTTTGGTGGCTATGATGCGTGGACCGAGCGGGTCTATGCCGAAGATGCGCGCAATGCGGACCGGCTGGATGCCAAGCTGAAGATCGAGGCACATTGGCTTGAGCGCGGGGTCACTGCGCGGCGTAAGCGCAATCAGGGGCGGCTCGCGAAGTTGTGGGAAATGCGCGCCGCACGCGCCGCAATGATCGGTCCGCAAGGCACCGCCAAACTTGCCGCCGCAAGCGACGATAGCAAAACCAAAACCGTCATCAGCGCAGAAGGCGTCGGCAAAAGCTTTGGCGACCGGACGATTATCAAAGATTTCACGCTGCGTATCCAGCGCGGGGACCGTATCGGCATTGTCGGTGCGAATGGCACCGGCAAAACGACCTTAATCCGTATGCTGACGGGTGAAACGCAGCCCGACAGCGGCAGCATCACGCTATCGCCAACGCTCACCGGCATCGTCATCGACCAACAGCGCAAATTGCTGACACCCGAAAAGCGGGTGCGCGATGTGCTCGCCGATGGCAGCGACTGGATTGATGTGCGCGGCGTGCGCAAACATGTTCAGGGTTATTTGAAAGAGTTTCTGTTCGACCCGGCATTGATTGAGGCGCGGATCGGCACATTATCGGGTGGCGAACAATCGCGCATTTTGCTGGCGCGCGAATTCGCGCGAGAGGCCAATTTGCTGGTGCTGGATGAACCCACAAACGACCTCGACCTTGAAACGCTGGATCTGCTGCAGGAAGTCATTGCCGATTATGATGGCACCGTTCTGATCGTCAGCCACGACCGTGATTTCCTTGACCGAACGGTGACGCTCACGCTCGGCCTTGATGGATCCGGCCATGTCGATATCATTGCCGGTGGTTATGCCGATTGGGAAGCCAAGCGGGACAAGCGCGACAAACCTACAGCGAAAAAGGCGGAGAAAGCCGCCGCGCGGCCAGAGGTAAGCAGCGACACTGCGCCCGCCAAACGGGTTAAGCTGACCTACAAAGACCAGCGCGACTATGATCTGCTGCCCAACCGCATTGCCGAGATCGATGCCGAGGTTGCGGCCGCCGAACGGGAAATAAGCGAGCCGACGCTCTACACCAAAAACCCGGCGCGATTTGCCGAGCTGACAGCCAAGACCGAAAAGCTGCGCGCCGAAAAGGACGCGGCGGAGGAGCGGTGGCTCGAATTGGCCATGATGGTTGAGGAAGCGACGACCTAACCTGCTATCCGGTAAAAGGTCACAAGTCGGTCGAGCGCAATTTTCAACACGAGCTTTCCAGACCGCACCGGCCATGACATCTCACGTTCAGCCGCCGGCATGCTCTCGCCCACGCAGATAACCCGCCACGCAATGTCCGACAGGTCAGGGCCAAGCGCGGACAAGGCATCGTCAAAACGCGCCTTTGCGCTCATCATCCGCTCTGTCCGGTTCAATCCCGTCGGCGCAGAACGTCTTTGCCGGCCGATCGGAATATTTTCCCAAGACATGGTGACATGCGGACCGAGCGCCGCCGATTCATAATCACGGCGCAAGGTTTCCCCCGCCAACATCTGCCGGTCCGACAAGTGGCCACGCGCATGCAGCCATGACAGCGGCGATTCCGCGAGATTGACGGTCACCGTGCGACGGGCTTTTGCATCACGCGGCACTGGCCCGCTTTCGCGCAAGCCCCGCTCGGCTAATAGCCGTGGATCGGGCAGGTTACGTTTTGCATGGGACTTTGATGGCATATCTATTCTCCGCTTAATCGGCGAATCACCCTTGCCATGTGGTAAATATTGTAGGAAAGAAAAAACCTATCTGGTGATGGAGTATTTTATGCAAAGCCGAATTCGTGATGTACGCAGGGCCAAGGGGATGACGCTTGCCGATGTGGCGGAACGGTGCAAACCCGCAACGACGGCGCAGACCATTGGGCGGCTGGAAACAGGTACGCGGGTGCTGTCGCTGATTTGGATTAACCGCATTGCCGATGCCTTGGGCGTTGAATCGAGCGATTTGGTGGCCCTGCCCGACCAGCAATATTTGCCTGTGGCCGCCATCTTAAACGAGGACGGCACACATGCGCCGACCAAGGAAGAGCGCATCATGGTGCCAAATGTGGGCGGGACGATGGTCGGCCTGCGTATTGCCGCGGCGACGGGCGAATATCGCCGTGGTGACGAATTATGGCTTGAGCAAATTCAGCCTGACGCTTTTGGATCTGCGCTCAATCTCGACGTTTTGGTTCCACGCCCCGGTGGCCGTTTCCTCTTTGGCCGATTGTTGGGGCGCGAGGCAGGCAAGCTGCACCTGCTGCCACTTGAAGCAGGAGCACGGCAGCAAGTCGTCGCAGACCCCGCGTGGATTGCGAAAGCCGTACGGCTTGTCCGCAAGCTGTAGCGCGTTTGGTGCAGACATCACCGCGAACGCGCAGGCATTCTTCTAAAAAGAGAATGCCCGCCCGTTAGCTGAATTTCACGGACGTCAGGATTAAGATTCAAAACCTTCGCTGATACGCTCGGCCTTTGAACCGGCTTCTTCGGTCGGCACAAAGCTGTGTGAACCAACCTTCAGCCAGATGAGGATTGGCGCAGCCTGATAGATCGAAGAATATGTTCCGACGACAATACCGAACGCCATCGCGGCGCTGAATCCGAAGATAACGTCTGGCCCGAACAGCACGAGGACGATCAACGGCAACGAGATCGACACGCTGGTCATGACCGTACGCGACAATGTTTCGTTCACCGAAAGGTTCAAGAGCGATGCCATTTCCATCTTGCGGAATTTCATCAGATTCTCGCGAATACGGTCATAGACAACGACGGTATCGTTCAACGAATAACCGATGATCGTCAGCAGGGCCGCGATGATGTTCAGGTCGAACTCCCAACCCGTCAGCGCGAACAGGCCGAAGGTGAGCGTAACGTCGTGGAGAAGCGACCAGATGGCGCCCACGCCGAACTGCCATTCAAACCGGAACCAGATGTAAATCGATACGCCAGCCATCGCTGCGAGCAGCGCGAGGATACCCTTGCCGAACAATTCTTCGGACACCTTACCCGACACCGAATCCACGCCGTCAATGCGGACGTCGGGGTGGCCCGCTTTCAAGGTGTCGGTAATCTTTGTTGCCATGGCGTTGGCGAGCTCAGGATTCTTGTCTGCGCCATCCGGCAATTTCATGCGGATCGAAACCTGATTTTCCGCGCCAAAACGCTGAATAGTCGGATCGCCATAACCGAGCTTCGCAACGGTCTCACGCAATTCCGTGACCGGTGCGGCCGCGCTTTGCGTAAATGTCGCGCGGATCATCTGGCCGCCGATAAAATCGACGCCAAAGTTCAGGCCCTTTGTGGCCACCAAGCCGACTGACGCGACCATGAGCAACAGGCTGATGCCAAAGGCCCAGCTGCGCCATTTCAGGAAATCGATATTGGTATCGTCAGGAACGATTTTGAGCAGTTTCATGTCTATATCCTCAAATCGTCAGTTCATAGGGACGCGTGCGTTTCACCCAGCGTGAAACCCACATGCGCGTGATGGTAACAGCGGTGAACACCGATGTGACGATCCCGATCATCAGCACCACTGCGAAGCCGCGAATGGGTCCGGAGCCAAAGATGAACAGCAATACCGCCGCAATGACGTTGGTGCTGTTCGCGTCAAAAATGGCGCGGCTGGCTTCTTTATAGCCAAATTCAATCGCCTGCACGACACGGCGGCCCCGTTTCAATTCTTCGCGAATACGTTCGTTGATCAGCACGTTTGCGTCAACCGCGGCGCCAATGGTCAGAACGAAGCCGGCAATGCCCGGCAGGGTCAGCGTTGCATTGGCAAAAGCCATAACGCCAAGGATCATGGCGACGTTTATGACCAACGCGACGTTGGCATACATGCCGAAGCGGCCATAAACGAGGAACATCAGCACCAGAATTGCAGTGGTCCCGATGACCGCAGCCAGAATGCCGCGGCGGATTGAGTCGGCACCCAAATCAGGACCAACCGAGCGTTCCTCCACAATCTTCAGGTCAACCGGCAATGCACCCGACCGAAGCGAGATGGACAGCGCGTTGGCGCTTTCCGTCGTGAAGCTTCCGGAAATCTGGGAGACACCGCCAAAAATGGGTTCACGAATTTGCGGCGCGGAAATAACCTGTCCGTCCAATATGATGGCGAACAGCTTGTTAACATTCTGCTGCGTCATACGGGCAAATTTCTGCCCGCCTTCGCTATCGAACTGAATGGTGACCGCTGGCTCATTTGTCTGCGGGTCGAATGTCGGGTCGGCCTTAACCAGCTTGTCGCCGGAAATGCCGCCCAACCGGCGCACGGCAATGTACGGCAGACCGGAGGGGTTATCGGGATAGGGCAGAACTTGGCTGCCAACGCGGGCCTTGCCCTGCGCAGTTTGATCGGGATCGGCTTGTTCGTCGACAAGCTTGAACTCAAGCTTGGCCGTCTTACCAATCAATGCCTTCAACGCCTCTGGATCATCCAATCCGGGGACCTGAACGACGATACGGTTTTCACCCTGACGGATGATCGTCGGTTCAAGCGTACCCAAGGCGTTAATGCGGCGATCGATAACATCCTTGGCGGTGTCCATCGCTTGGTCCAGCGCGGTTTCATTACCCGCCCCAGCCGGCGTCAGAATCATGCGGTTGCCGTCATTCACGCCGATATTCCAGTCGCGACTGCCGATCGCATTGCTGGTCAGCGGCAGCAAAGCTTCGCGCGCGGCGTCGATTTGCGTGGGGCTATTGACCGTGAAGCTCAATTGCCCGTTGGCACGCGACACATCCGAAATCGCAATGCGCGGATCGGCGCGGCGCATTGCCGTTCTGACGCTATCTTCCAAAGCTTCCAACCGTGTTTCGGCAAGTTGCGAGGTGTCCGCCTCAAGCAGAATGTGGCTCCCGCCCGCAAGGTCGAGACCAAGGTTGATGGTCGGCGTCGGCACAAATTGCGCGAGCTGCGCCCTGATGTGGGTGGGCAACACGCTTGGTATGGCAAAAAGCACACCCAGAACAATCAGGGTGTTGAGCATCCATACGCGCCAACGGGGGAAATCAAGCATAGGCTGGGTCCGAACGAACTGGAAAAACGGAATTTGGGGTCGACAGAACTTCTGTTCAACCCCGGCGATTAATCGTTAGCAGCTTTGGCGCCGCGCGACTGGACATTGGCGATGGTGGATTTAACCACCTTCACGCGTACATTTGGCGCGATTTCGACTTCGACATAGTCATCGGCAACTTTCGTCACCTTGCCCATCAAGCCACCCGCAGTGACGACGTCATCATTCTTCTGCACTGCGTTGATTTTCGCCTCATGCTCCTTGGCGCGCTTTTGCTGCGGGCGAATGAGAAACATGTAGAAAACGACGAAGATCAACAGCAGCGGGAACAGCTGAACAAAAAATGCCGAACCGCCCGCGCCACCAGCTGCAGCGGCCAAGATAACAAACTCCATCGGAAACCTCACATTTTAAAAAAAGGCGCCCAATGCAGGCGCAGTCCTGAAACAATCGGGCGCGATTATCACCTGCACCCAGCTGACGCAACGTCAAAGCGTCCAAACCGCGCTTGCTTTTAGGAAACCAGCGCCATATAGGCGCGCTTCCACTGGCCTCGGCGAGGTCTTTGGCGGTCGGGACGTAGCGCAGCCTGGTAGCGCATCACACTGGGGGTGTGGGGGTCGCAGGTTCGAATCCTGTCGTCCCGACCAATAATTCAATGACTTAGCTACCCTCTAATGTCTTAGCGCGAATTTTAGTCTGGGGTTTAGTCTGGGGAAGTTTTTTCTATTTTCCGTTCCTGTTATTTGCAGAATACCCACGAACCTGCACGTATCGGGGATTTGGGGCTATCTGGTTGCTACTTGAAGCTCATCGCTATAGATCGTCTTGTTTCGCCCATAAGCGTTGGGCACATCGCACCACATCAGACCATGTTTTATGACGTAAATGATCGCCGAAACAATCCGCTGGTCATCGACCCTCGGTATCCCTTGCGATAGCGGGAAAAATGTTTCAATCTGGCGCATCTGCGCATCACTCAGCAAAAACGGAACATCCATTAACAGCACCTCCATAATGCTGCATTGAATCAACCAATCATGCCGCTTGCAAGCATTTAATAGGTTCTGAGCCTAGATTGTAGACAGCCAATTCTGGATGGATTGGAATAGGCCACCATAGCCAAGCTTTTATTGGGACATTTTGCTTCCTACCTTACGCTGCGCAAGCCGATGTTAGCCTCCTTCTTCAAGATATCGATACAGCTGGCAGCTCCACTGAAAGCACATCAATTTTGACTTTTTCTGAGACATCAAGCGCGCCAAGACAGCGACATGCGCTGTTTAGGCGAAACAACGAAGATTTCGAGCCAACATCATCGAACGGCGTTTCGTATACTTTATGCTGATCGTCGCCGACGACACCCGGCGAAGTCATGCAGCTCGCGCCCGATGAAAAAATTGTCATGCTGGCAGGTACGCCGCCCATCAAGGCGAACAAAACCCGATGTTATAGCGATAGGCAGGCCGCGATCGCAACTTTTGATCAGCATATTTTAAAGTATCTCATCCCGGCGGCCATGCCGTCGCAACGGCGTTCTCGCCGAATTCGATCTGATGACCAACATAATCTTTGACTCCGAGCGTCGCTCGGGGCGGCAAGCGCTTCTCACCAGAGCCAACCGCGTTCGCGATGAACTTGGCAATCATTGCTGCGTCCTTGCCCCACCAAGGCATGATAGCGGCAGCCAACTGCCGTTCAAACCCATGAAGGTGTTCGTCGTCGAGGAAAAGTAAATGAGCCAATTGAGCGAGTGCCTGATCGGCCGTAGCGAAAATAATTCGCTCCTTTTCAAAATCCGTCGTTTTTGCACGACGGACGAAGTCGCTGAGATGCGTGATGTCCCACGCGGCATTGCGCACACCGGCTAACGGACCGAACCAGAATTAGTCTGCGAGGTTGCCAGACATTTTAACTAACAGCGTCTTGATTGTATCAAGCTTCGTTGCGGAAATCCCGGACAGCAGTTGAGTGTATATAGTGTCGGCCTCCAACCTGAGCGATGGAAGTATTTCGATAGCTTTGGGAAGCAAGTGCAGGTTCCAAACGCGGCGATTTCCTTCGATGGAACGCCGCTCGACAAAATGAGCCCTTTCTAACTGGTCGATCACATGACCCACGCTCGCTCGTTCCAGGTCGAGGTATTTTGCAAGTTCGGTCTGGGTGAGTCCCGGCGTGCGAAAAATATAGGCAAGAGCACGCCACTGAGTGCGAGACAGGCCGAATTTTGCCGTGGACGCATCAAACAGTTTGCGAAGTTTGCGCGGGACTTCCTCGACGAGAAAGACGATTTCGTCAGTTTCGGTCATATAGCTATCTTGGGTGATTTCGTCGCGCATCGCTCAGTGCCTTAACCGACGAGCCGAGAATTGAAAAGGCTTTACTGTAAAATGCATTACAGTAAGATGATTTCATGACGAAAGAATCGATCAAACTGGCCGGTCAATCCGGCCTTGCCATTGCCGCCAGTGTCGAAGGCGCCAGCGATGGAATGCCGGTCCTTCTCGCGCATGGCGGTGGACAAACCCACCGTGCCTGGAAGAGGGTTTCCACGCTCCTCGCAAGTCATGGCTTTCATGCGATTGCATTGGATCTGCGAGGTCACGGGACCAGCGAATGGGCCAAGGACGGAGCCTATGGCATTGCCGACTTTGCTGGCGATCTTATCGCCATCGCGGCTCGATTGGAGCGCAAACCAGCGCTGATAGGTGCATCGCTTGGCGGGCTTGCCGGGATTATGGCTGAAGGGCATCTCGCACCGGGCAGTTTCGCTTCGCTGACCCTGGTCGACGTTACACCGCAGATGGAGGCGACGGGGGTTGCGAGGGTGGTCGGCTTCATGGCAGCCCATGCTCAAGATGGCTTCGCTTCTCCGGATGAGGCCGCGCAAATCATCTCCGATTATCTGCCTCATCGGCCAAGCCGCAAGGCATCATCAAGCTTGGCGCACTACCTGCAAAAAAAATCAGACGGCCGCTTTTATTGGCATTGGGACCCCGCGTTTATCAAGGGCGTCATACGCCGTAATATGCAAAACGACATTACAGTTGCAAATGGGCCGAGCGAGCTTAGCCTTGCGGCGAGCCGACTTTCGCTTCCGGTGCATCTGGTCAGAGGCGGTTCGAGCGATCTTGTCTCGCCTGAAGCCGTTGAACACTTCCGAAAGCTGGTCCCGCACGCCGCTCACAGCGACATTGCCGGTGCCACGCACATGGTCGTCGGAGACCAGAACGACAATTTTGGCACAGCCATTGTCGACTTCCTGATCGGCACGCACACAAGGAATGTGTCAGGATGACGGATAACACGGATAGACCCGAATTGGCCGAATTGCGCAAGATGCTCCACATGGCGCCGTTTCACCGCTGGCTCGGACTGGATGTTATTGATTTGACCGAGCGCGAGCTGATTCTTGAAATGCCTTGGCGAGAAGAAATAATATCCAATCCAATGATACAAGCGGTGCACGGCGGCATCCTGTCAGCCTTGATCGATTTGACCGGACTTTACGCCATCAATGCTTTTGGCGGCGCAGTGCGCGCCACGGCCGACCTTCACGTCGATTTTCACCGCCCTGCAACCCCCGGTTCACTGCGCGCGATTGGCCAAGTGATCAAATTGGGCAAACAGTTGAGTGTTGCGGAAACCAGAATTGAGGACTCGGCACAAAGACTTGTCGCCAGTGGCAGGGCGGCATATGTCGGTTGACCGAGCCGATTTTTGTGATTTTTATGTGACGACTAAACCACCACCATCTGGCTATACTAAGAATCGTCTGGCTATCGGCCATGGGTGGGGCGGCGCATGCGGGAATGATTTGCAACCACATGCCGCCGATAATAGCCCAACTCTCTGCCGTTCTGGCTGACCGCATTTAAACAAGCCCAGCCACCTCTGACGAAATGGCCACATTGATGGAAAAACCTATTGGTGAAATCGCACGCGCGGCCGAGATTGCGCAAATACTTGTCCGTCATGGTGCAAAAAGCCTGGCGGGCGCGCTCGGCGTCAGTTCCCATCCGAAAGGTTCTATTGATCCGGGCGAGTTTCGTCCGGCGGCAGTTGTCGCATTCCTTCGCGATATCGGTCCGGTCGGAATTAAGCTGGGACAGCTTCTGGCTACGCGGAGCGATCTGTTTTCCGAACACTGGATTGCTGCTTTTGCCACCCTTCACGATCAGGTCTCTCCGGTGCCTTTCGAGGAGATCGAGCCGATACTCGCATCGAGTTGGGGAGAGGACTGGCGAGCGGATTTCGCCCATTTCGATGAAGAGCCTCTGGCTTCAGCTTCCATCGCGCAGACCTACTCTGCTTCCCTACTCGACCGCACGGAAGTTATCGTGAAGGTCAGACGTCCCGGCACTGCCGCGCGGATGGAAGCCGATGTGCGGCTCCTTGCCCGCCTCGCTGCTGTTGCCGAGGCTAGCTCCCCGGATATCGCGCGCTATCGTCCGGTGGAATTTCTGCGAACGTTCGGACGTAATCTCGCCTGGGAAATGGATCTGGCGGCCGAATCCCGCGCATGCGAGAGGATCGGCGCCTACCTCGATACGCTTGGGATCAAGACGCCAGCGATCCATTGGGAATTCACCGGGCTACGGGTCAATGTACAGGAACGGCTGTACGGAAAACCTGTATCTGTGCTGGGCGCTGTATCGGGCGACCCTTTCGTAGCAGCATTCGCCAAACGATATGCAAATGCGGTCCTGCGAATGATCATCCTCAATGGCGAATTCCACGGTGATCCGCATCCGGGCAACGTCTTTCTGATTGGCGAACAGGATGTTGGCTTCATCGACTTCGGATCGGTAGGCGCTCTAACCAAGGCGCGACGCGAACAGATCATCCAGCTTGTCCTAGCAATTGCCGACGACGAAACAAGCGAGGTCACAGCTGTCCTGCTCGAATGGGCTGGAGATCCCAAGGTCGATCGTGATGCACTGACGGTGGATTTGGACCTGTTGATTGGGGAATTCAAAGGAACCGTCCTTGCCGGGATAAAATTCTCGCAAATCTTCAGCCGAGTGTTCGATCTCTTGCGGGAATATCGGCTAGTCCTGCCCCCAGACCTCGCTATTCTTATGCGAACTCTGCTCACCGCCGAGGGATTTGTGCGTTCCATCGCACCCGACTATAACATTGCCGAAGAGACCCGCCCGATCATTATTGAGTTATTCGCGGAAAGATTTTCCCTCGGCAACGCCCTTTCCAATCTGAAGACGTTGCGCCGTCATTTTTTCGGTTTATCGTCTGCCCTGCCCGATATACTCGCCAATGCAACCTCCATCGCCAAGTCCGGCTTCGTACCAGTCCAGCTCGATCCGGTCAGCATTGAACGCCTCGCAGGAATTCGTGGCGAGGGCCAGTCCATCAAGGGTCCGGTGGCGGCTTCATTTATCGTGGCCGCCGCGCTGTTATTGGACCAATCCTGGTTACTGGCGGGTGCTTCGCTGGCACTTGCCGGGTTGGTTCTTTTGCGTAAATGGTAAAGAGCCTGTTGATCAATTCGTGCGGGCTTCTGCCCGGAATTGATAAACCCAGAACTGGAGTACGAGATGACCTTGCAAAAACTCGCTGACCCGGTACCCGCGGCCACCCTTTTGCTGCTTCGCGACGAACCGGAGTTTCAGGTTCTCATGGTCAAGCGGCATCACCAGATCGATTTTGCCTCCGGCGCGCTCGTATTTCCTGGAGGAAAACCTACCGCTGGCGACGAAGCACAGGAATGGGTGGATTATTGCAGCGGCTGGAGTACATTCGACAATACCCAGCGGACCCTTCGGATCGCCGCGATCCGCGAAGCCTACGAGGAAGCGGGTATCCTGTTGGCGGATCATCGTGATGGCAACCCGTTCGAGGAAACGTGCGATCTTGAAAGTCGCAAAGCAGTGGAGCGTGGCGAGCGCGAGTTTTTCGACGTAGTTCGCCAGGCCGACCTGTGCCTTCGCCTTGACCGGCTAACCGATTTCGCAAGGTGGATCACGCCTACCTTCATGAAGAAGCGTTTCGACACCCATTTCTTTGTTGTTCGCGCGCCAGGACGCCAGATCGCTGCATGCGATGGATACGAAACCGTCGATGCGGAATGGCTTTCTCCAAGCACCGCGCTGGAAATGGGTGTCAGTGGAGAGCGAACCATCATATTCCCCACGCGGCTGAACTTGCAGCTGCTAGCGGAAGCGGCGAGCGCAGAGGAATGCGTTGCGCAGGCAGCCTCCCGCGATGTCGTAACCGTCCTTCCTGAGTCATTCAGCGAGAGGGCAAGCAAGTCCTCACTATCCCCGAAGATGCGGGATACGGCCCTGCTCAAGAGATTATGGGCTGAGAGCTTGCCTGCGAGTTGGAAAAGTTCTTTTGCCGTCAGTAGCCCGACAATAAGGCAAAACGGTTCCTGAGGTAACTCGTGGATCCCCAGCTCGCCTCAAGCACGCGGGCGCGCTTGAGGTAGAAACCGACATCGTATTCGTCGGTCATCCCGATGCCGCCGTGCAGCTGGATACCTTGGTTGCTGATTACATTCAGCACGCGGTTCGCCTCCGCCTTCGCAATGGTCGCAGCACGCGCGACTCCAAAGCCGCCGTCGACTGCCTGCAAGCCCGCCTCGACGGCCGAGCGCATCTGCGCCAGATCGGCGAACAGGTCCGCCATGCGATGCTGCAGCGCCTGAAAGGTCGCGAGTACCTGGTTGAACTGTACACGCTGTGTCAGATAGTCGAGCGTAGTGTCGAACACGGCCTGTGCCATACCGAGCATTTCGGCGGCCGAAAGCACGCGCGCCCGGTCGAGTACATCGTCGAGAAGACTGACGCCTCCGCCCTCGAGCTTCTCGGCGGCAGCGCCATTAAATGAGACATCTGCGTGGCTTCGCTGGTCGGTGAGCTTGCGCGTGACAAGCGAAACACTGTCGTCTCTTGCGACAAGGTAGAGGCCATCCTTGGCCGCGACCAAGAAGAGGTCTGCGCCATGCGCTTCGTGTACAAACGCCTTCTTGCCAGTCAGCTTGCCGTCCGATACGTTTGTCTCGATTGCCGAGGGATCATAATGCGGACCTTCATCGACAGCTAACGTTGCCACGGTTTCGCCACTGGCGAGCTTGGGAAGCCATTTGGCTTTCTGCTGGTCGCTTCCGCCAAGCACGATTGCGCTTGCCACGATAGTTGAAACCACCAGCGGGCTTGCGGTCAGCGTCTTGCCGAGTTCCTCCACCACGAGGCCGGCGGAAAGGAAACCGAAATCCGATCCGCCATGTGCTTCGGGAATGATGATCCCGGCCCAACCCATTTTCGCCATCATGGCATAAGAGTCCGCGTTGTAAGCCTTGGGTTCGCCCGCAGCGCGGACCTTGCGGAATTCGGATATAGGGCTTTCATTGGTCGCCCAGTCGCGTGCCATGCTGCGCAACATTTCCTGTTCTTCGTTGAGAACTGCCATTCCCCTTTTGCTCCCGTCTCTTACTGGTGGTCGAGCATGCCGAGCACCCGCTTGGCAATGATGTTGTTCTGGATTTCGGTCGAACCGCCGTAGATCGTCGCTGCCTTGCCGAACAGCCAGCCGCGCACGTCCTCCAGTTCGCCATCGGTAAACTGTTCGCCTTCCCAGCCAAGGCCCTGAAGGCCGCGGATTTCAATCAATAGTTCGCTACGCTCCTGGCTTAGCTTGGTACCGAGTTTCTTGAGCACCGAGCTGATTTCCGAAACACCGCCCTGCGCTTTGCTTTCCTGCAGCGCACGACGCACAGTATGCAGGAAGCTGTTCCATCGGATTTCAAGATCTGCGATCTTGTCGCGCAGAACCTTGTCGTAAAGCGCACCATCGCTATCCGCTTCGCAGTATTTTTTTGCGATAGCGCCAACGCTTTGGCCCATCATGCCCGCGAGGCTCCCGCCACCCGAAATGTTCGTGCGCTCGTGCTGGAGCAGGCGTTTGCCGATTGTCCAGCCCTGGCCTTCCTCTCCTACGAGATTTTTCTTCGGTACCTTCACATCGGTGAAAAAGGTTTCGCAGAAAGGACTAGTCCCGCTAATCATGGTGATTGGCCGAACTTCGACACCCGGCGAATTCATATCGATCAGCATGAAGCTGATGCCATTGTGCTTGTCGGACCTGTCGGTCCGTACGATCGCAAAACATTTGTCCGCCCATTGACCACCACTGGTCCAGGTCTTTTGCCCGTTGACGAGATAGTGATCGCCCTTGTCCGCAGCAAAGGTCTGCAGATTCGCAAGGTCCGATCCTGCATTCGGCTCCGAATAACCCTGGCACCATCGGATCTCGCCACGGCAGATTGGCGGGATATGCTCCCGCTTCTGCTTTTCGTCGCCATATTCGAGGAGCGTCGGGCCAAACATCATTACGCCCATACCGCCGATGGGGTTGAATGCGCCGACCTTGATCATTTCATGATCGAGTATCTTGGCCTGTGCCTTACTCAGCCCGCCTCCGCCATATTCCTTGGGCCAAGTCGGCGTACCCCAGCCGCGCTGGCCCACAGCCTCGCGCCATTTCCTCTGTTGATCGGTCTCGTTAGTGGGCCCTTCGAGCCCGGCAAGCGGATTGCCCTTGCCCTTGAGATCTTCGGGGAAATTTGCCGCGAGGAATTGCTGCACTTCGGTCCGAAACAATTCGTCGTTCGCATTTACACCAGATTCTAGCTGAGCCGGCACGCAGACCTCCGTTCAAAAATCAAATTCGCTTCGCCCCAAGCAGACGAATATGCATAACTTAGGCACGTCAGTATTGCTGCTCGGGAACGTGCAAAATCAAACCCTCCAACTCAATCTCGATGGGGATCTGGCAAGCAAGGCGGCTATATTCGTTCGCCCCTTCTGCAAATTGCAGAAGTTCGGCCTCCCCGCCCCCTTCTTCCAAGCGGCCTACCTTTTCGATCCAGGCCTGATCGACATGGACATGACAGGTCGCACAGGCGCATACACCCCCGCAATCACCGTCGATGCCAGGAACATCATTGAAGATCGCCGCTTCTCGTGCGGTTTCGCCTTCAGCTATTTCAACATCTCTGTGCGTTCCATCGCTGGAAACGAACGTCAGTTTGACCATCATAAACTCCGCATTTCTTGTTCAGTAAATCAACGGGCGTGCAGCCGCACCGGCAATTTCGTAATCCCTCGCACAAGGTTCGAAAACAGGCGCTCAGGCTCGCCGGTCACTTCGACCTTTGCGAAACGCTTGTGAATCTCTTCCCAGACGATCCGCAACTGCAGTTCTGCAAGCCTGTTACCCATGCATCGATGGATACCATAGCCGAATGAGAGGTGATGGCGTGGGTTTGTGCGGTTGATGATAAACTCATCAGCCCTGTCTATGACCGTTTCGTCTCGGTTGCCTGACAGATACCACATAACAACCTTGTCACCTTTCATGATCTGTTTGCCGCCGATCTCCCAATCCTCGAGCGCAGTGCGGCGCATATGAGTCAGCGGCGTCTGCCAGCGGATAATCTCTGGAACCATGCTGGTGATCAATGATGGATCGCCATTCAATTTACGATATTCGTCGGGGTTCTGATTGAGAGCAAGCACACCGCCGCTGATCGAATTGCGCGTTGTGTCATTGCCCCCAACGATGAGTAGAAGGAGGTTCCCCAAAAATTCCAAAAAAGGCATGTCCCTCGTCGCTGGAGAGTGCGCCATTATGGAAATCAGGTCGTTTTTTGGTTCTTCATTGATGCGCTGTTCCCACAGGCCCTTGAAATACATCGCGCATTCGATGAGCTCTTCGCGCCTCGCGTCATACGACTCGACTATGCCGGTTTCCGGAGCTGCGGTTGTGATGTCGGACCAGCGCGTGAGCTTGCGCCGTTCCTCCCATGGAAAGTCGAACAGGGTTGCAAGAGTCATTGTAGTCAACTCGATCGAGACCTTGTCAACCCAATCAAAATCCTCGCCCACTGGAAGTTCATCGAGAATCTGGCACGCACGTTCGCGGATTGTTGGTTCAAGCAACTGCAGATTGGACGGCGCGACAGCGGAAGTGACGGCCTTTCGTTGCTGGTCGTGCTTTGGGGGATCCATGGCGATAAACATTTCAAGTTCAAGCCCGCCTTCCACCGAATGCATGTCCTGAATGGCGATGCCCCCGAGCTTTGCCTCAGACGAAAATACCTTGTGGTTGGTGTCAACAGCCATGATGTCGTCAAACTTGGTGATCGACCAATACGGTCCCACATAGCTTTCGCGGCAATAGTGTACCGGCTCCTCCCTGCGCAGTCGGTCGAAGAACAGGCCTATCGTGTCTTTCTGGAAAAGGCTCGGCCGCGCCACATCGATCTGCTCGATCGGAATTGTCGCGATTTTTTCCGCAGTATCCAGCTCCGTCGTGTCGATACTCATGTCCCGTCCTTTTCCCCTGTCAAACAGACTCGCCATTCCCTCGGAAGATAAATGTTTCGTCGAGCCAGTCAAGAAAGCTTATAATGTTTATATCACAATTTAGCTGAATGCCGTCATTTATGCCTATAAGCTAGACATATAAAGTAATGAACTCTTATAAGTGTTTTGCAACAGGAGCGATTCCCAGACATGCAACCGAAGATCGATGACACGAAGAAAGCCAAGCGCGCACTCACCCTAGCGCAGGACATCGTTCGCGACATCGAGGCTCAGGCGCATGTTGCGGGAGACAAGTTGCCCCGCGAGGACGAGATGCTTGCCCGATACGAAGTCGCAAGAGCGACTTTGCGAGAAGCACTGCGCTTCCTTGAACTTCAGGGTGTCATCCATCTTCAGCTCGGCCGCGGTGGCGGGCCGGTGGTCGCTCGACCGCAGACTGGAGACTTCGCGAGCAGTCTCTCGCTCATTCTGCATTTCATGGAGGCGGACCTGAGGGGTTTACTGGAATTACGTGAAGCGCTCGCACCGGATGTGGCATCTTATGCCGCGCAGCGTGCAACCACTGGCGACCTGAGCGCACTTGCCGATTGCCTCAAGGAGCTGGAGCGAAACGAAGCCGGGAGCCAGTTCGAGGAACTGAACCGCCGTTTTCATGACCTGCTCGGCTGGGCCAGCGGCAATCCGCTCTTCGGCCTGCTGACCTCCGCGATGCATTTGCTTACCCGCGAATTCTCGCACTCATTGGGGTATTCGGCACAGGAGCGGGCAGTCCAGTTACGGTTCCTGCGCCGTGTTCTCGAAGGCGTTCGCACGGGCGATGCCGAAGCGGCCCGGCAGGCCATGGCCCGTCTCGTGGCGGGTTCGGCATCCTATCTGGCACAAAGAAGCCCAGAGCTCGTAGCCCAGAAGGTCAGGTGGGGGCAGATATAACGCGCTGGCATCGGTGCCAGGCACAGGAAGGAGAAGGCAGGACAATGGCGCTCAAAAGCCGCATTTGCGAAATTCTCGGGATCGAATACCCGATCCTTCTGGCCGGAATGGGTGGGGCGAGCGTTCCCGCGCTTGCGGCCGCAGTATCGAATGCCGGAGGGCTTGGCGTTCTTGGAGCTGCGGCATGCTCGGCGGACCAATTGCGTCGCTGGATACGGCAGACCCGTGAGATGACCGACAAGCCGTTTGGGGTCGATACCCTCCTTCCTGCCTCCGTCAGGCGCGGTTTGGCACCGCAAAGCGGCGGCGCACCCGACAACCCGATGGCACTGCTTGGCGAATACCAGCAGTTCACCCGAGATTTTATGGAGCGGGAGAATCTGCCCGCAATCGATATAGAAATGGCCATGCGCACGGCGGGGGCGCCGGAAATGGGCAAAGGCGGACCGCAGCTATTCTCGAGGGAATTCTTCGAGGCGCAGATGGAAGTGATAATTGAGGAAAAGGTGCCGGTCTATGCCGCAGGCCTAGGCAATCCCGAACCGTGGATGGACCGCCTTCATGCGAATGGCACCAAGGTCATGGCGGTGATCGGCAAGGTCAAGCACGCCCGGCAGGTGGTCGATTCCGGCATCGACATGATTGTTGCACAGGGTCACGACGGGGGTGGCCACAATTCCCCTATCGGAACCTTATCGCTGATTCCGCAGGTGGTCGATGCGGTGGGCGATCGTGTTCCCGTGATCGGAGCGGGTGGAATCTCCGATGGCCGCGGAGTCGCTGCGGCGATGATGCTTGGCGCTGAAGGCGCCTGGATCGGAACGGCATTCCTGGCAACCGATGAAGCAGGTATCGAACAGTTTCAGAAGGAGGCGATCACCGAAAGCGGCGATGCGGATACCGTCGTCAGCCGCTCGCTGACCGGCAAACCCGCGCGCATGATCCGCAACAAATGGGCCGATGCGTGGGTTTCGTCGCGCAAGGAACCACTTCCCATGCCTTATCAGTCGATGATTTCGGGGCCGGTCATGGCCTCGGGCATCAAGGCTGCGCGCAAGGACATCATGCCCGGCTTTGCCGGCCAGGGAATCGGTTTGATCGACTCGATCCGCCCAGCGGCAGACGTCATGCGCGATCTTGTCGAGGGGGCCGAAAAAGCGCTGGCCCGCGCCAGAACCCATTTTTGAGCGGCAGCAAGACGGGGACGCAGCATGAATGCTTCACACATCTTTTCCTTTGCCGACAAGGCCGCCATAACTGGCGTGGGCGAAACCGATTTCGTCAAGGGCTCCGAACGCACCGCAGTGGACATGATGCTCGAGGCGTCGCGTCGTGCAATCGCGGATGCCGGGCTGAAGCCTTCCGATATCGACGGCATGGTGCCGCCGCCGATCTACACGACATCGGAGGAAATGGCCGCCAATCTTGGCATCGACGTGCTGCGCTATGCGGCCACCGTGCACATGGGCGGCGCCAGCCCGACGACAGCGCTGCAGAACGCGGCAATGGCGATCTCCAGTGGGCTTTGCAACCACGTGCTCGTGACGCTGGGCTGGAACGGCTATTCCGCCCTCAGGCAAAAACCGGGTGCTCCGCCCACCCGTCCGATGAACATGAACACCCTGACCAATACCATACAGGGATACTATATTCCCTATGGCGTTTTTTTGCCGGTGCAAATGTATGCCTGGCTGGCAACCCGCCATTCAAAACTATACGGCGTCGGTGCGGACGCTATGGCGGCAGTCGCCCTTGCCTGCCGACGTCATGCGCAGTTGAATCCGCTGGCCTTTACTTATGGTCGCCCACTCGACGAGGAAACCTATCATTCGGCGCGCTGGATATCCGAGCCTTTCCGGCTCTACGACTGCTGCCTCGAAACCGATGGTGCCTGCGCGGTCGTCATCTCGCGAATGGATCGGGCTAGGGACATGCCGCATGTGCCCGTCAGCATCGCCGGCGCCGCCGAAGGCCACCCCTATCCTGCCGACGACATTCCTTCGCGGCCCGACCCGTTCAAGATCGGCCTTAGCTACGCCGCGCCGCGCGCCTTCGAGATGGCGGGCGTTACGCGCGAGGACATGGACTTTCTTCAGATTTACGATTGCTTTACCTACGTCGTGTTGCTGCAGCTCGAAGCCATGGGATTTTGCGAACCAGGCGGGCAATCCGAGTTCGTCGCAAACGGCCAGATCGAGCTGGGCGGACGCTTTCCGATCAACACCCATGGCGGCTTGCTCAGCGAAGCGCATGTCTGGGGCCTCAATCATGTCGTTGAAGCAGTGCGCCAGCTGCGCCACGACTGCGGCGAACGCCAGGTACAGGGCGCCCAGACCGGCCTTGTGACCGGCTGGGGAGATCTCGGCGACGGCAGCATCGCAATCCTCAGGAGGTTTGAATGAACGACGAAAATGACCTGCCTCCGAAAATGCGGCCTTCCGCGCATGATGTGCCCCCCAAACCCCGACCGAGGCCGCAGGACCCGGTCGAGCAGGAATTCTGGAAGCGGTGCCAGGACGGCAATCTCTATTTCCAGCGTTGCGGCGATTGCGGCTGCTTCCGCCACCTCCCGCGCTATATGTGCGCTAGCTGTGGTTCTCCGGAATTTTCCTGGGAACGCAGCAGCGGCAAGGGCACGCTCTTTTCCTGGACCGTAACCCATCAGGCGTTGCACCCCGCTTTTGCTGCCGACATCCCGTTCGTGGCTGCGGTGGTGGAACTTGAGGAAGGCGTGCGAATGGCGACCCGTATTGTGGATTGCGACCGCGACAGCCTCGAGCTTGATCTTCCAGTAGAACTGGATTTCGAACTGATTGCCCCGGATTTCCGCCTGCCGGTGTTCCGTTTGCGCAAAGGATAGAAACGAAATGGATCTCGAATACGGACCCGAATATGATGCTTTTCGCAAGCATGTGCGCGCTTTCATCGAAGCGAACAGCCATCTTGCGCCGCCTTCTGCAGACCGGGCAGCCCGACCCTCACCCGAGGCAGTCCAATGGCAAAAACTATTGATCGAGCACGGGTATACTGCGCGAACCATACCGAAGGAATATGGCGGCTTTGGAGCCGAACCTGACATCCTTCAATCGCGCATCATCGCGGAGGAATTTTCGCGGGCTAGAGTGCCGGGCGGGCTTGCCAATCAAGGGATCTCGATGTTCGTGCCAACCCTGCTCGAACTTGGCACCGAAGAACAGAAGCGGCGCTGGATCGAACCCACGCTGAAGGGCGAAGTCGTTTGGTGCCAGGGCTATTCTGAACCCGGTGCCGGGTCGGATCTCGCCAACCTCAAGACCAGCGCACACGTCGAGAATGATGAATTCGTCATCAACGGCCAGAAGATATGGACCAGCACCGCAAAGCATGCAGACATGATCTTCTGCCTCGTCAGGACCGAAGCTGATGCACCCAAGCATGGCGGGATTTCTTACCTGATCTTTTCGATGAACACGCCGGGTATCGAAGTCCGTCCCTTGAAGACGATGACGGGTCACGCCGAGTTCAACGAGACCTTCTTTACAGATGTACGCGTCCCGGTGGACCAGATCGTGGGCCAGCGGGGCCAGGGTTGGTTTGTGGCGAACGCAACGCTTGGACACGAGCGCGGAATGCTGGGCGATCCCGACGCGCTCGAAAATCGGCTGCAGGCGCTGATCGCGCTAATGCTGGAGGAGCGCATGGGCCAGGCTCGAGCGATGGACAATCCGGTACTGCGCGACCGGTTGGTAGCACTTCAGGCCGAAGTGGCGGCGATGAAATACAACGGGATGCGCATACTTTCGAACAGCCTCAGGGGTGAGCCAGGCGGCATGGCGAAGCTGATCGTCAAATTGCAAAGCTGCGAGCTCGCTCACCAGATTTCGGCGCTGGCGATCGACACTATGGGCGAACTGGGCATTCTTTATCACCAAAGCCCCCGCGAGCGGGACGGAGGGGCGTGGCAATGGAACTACATGTTCCAGCTCGGGCTCATCATCGGCGGCGGGACAGCTCAGATACAGAAGAACATCATCGCCGAGCGCGGCCTCGAAATGCCGCGCGAACCGAAGCCGGGAAAGAGTTCGGATGCGGGGCATCAAACCGCAGGCTTGGCGCAGCATAAGCAGGGAGCAGACTGATGGATTTCGGACTTTCGCAAGACCAGCAAATGTTGCGCGACGCCGTTTCGCGGTGTCTTGCCGACATCTGCACGCTCGACCACGTTCGAGAATGTGCAGAGCGGGGCAATCCTATAAGCGACAAGGTGGTGCGCGCGCTCCACGAGCTGGGAATTGCAGGGATGCTCGTCCCCGAAGAACATGGCGGCCTCGGCATGACCCTGTTAGACGCGACGATAGTTGCGGAACAGCTCGGCTATGCGGTCGCCCCCGTGCCCTTTCTAGCTAGTCATGTTCTGGCGCCGATCGCGCTGAGAGAGGCAGGCAGCGAGGCGCAAAAGGCCTACTGGTTGCCGAAGATCGCGACTGGACAAGCGCATATAAGTGTCGCGATTTCCGAGACGATCGCGGCGCGCGACGGCGCTGCGGTTTCCTCAGCCGAAGGGAGGCTAAACGGCACCGCTTTGTTCTCACTCGATTTCGAAGGTGCTGATGTATATATCGTCGCCGACGCCGGTGGCAGGCTGCACCTTGTCGGCGCCGGAGCGTCCGGTCTGGAACCAATCCCGCTAACGACTATCGATCGCACCCGCAGCGTCGGCGAATTGCGTTTCGACGGGGCAAAGGCGGAACCACTTGCCGACGATGGCGGCACGACAACTGCCCGGCTGCGTGATGCGGGCCGCGTAATCCTCGCCGCCGACAGCCTAGGTTCCGGTCAGGCCATGCTCGAAAAGGCTGTTGATTATGCCGGACAGCGCGAACAGTTCGGTCGCCTGATCGGCAGTTTCCAGGCCGTAAAGCACATGTGCGCCGAAATGGCCGCGCGCCATGAACCATGCCGCTCGCTTGTCTGGTACGCAGCCCACGCCTTCGACGCGATGCCGGAGGATGCATCGCTCGTCGCCTGCCATGCGAAATCACTCACGGGCGAAGTCCATCGATTTGTCGCCCGGACTTCGACCGAAGTGCACGGCGGCATGGGCTTCACCGATTTGCTAGGCCTGCACTACTGGTTCAAACGGATCGGCTTCGACCGGCAGGTCCTGGGCGGGCCCGAGACGGTGCGGGCAGAGGCAGCAGCGCTTCAAGGCTGGACCAAGGCCGCGTAATATTTTTGCGGGGAGACGCTCGCGCCTGTGTCGCCGCCCCGTTCGAGAGGAGAACCAATATGATCGACTGGAATCTCGGCGACATTCTCGACGCAATCGAGTGTGCCATGCCCCAGAACGCGCCAGCCCTGATTCACGGGGACCGGATCGTTACCTGGCCCGAAATGTCCGCGCGCTCGAACAATATCGCGCGCGCGCTGCGTCAACGCGGAGCGGGCGATGGCGCGAAGGTTGCTTTTTATATGCGCAACCGGCCCGAATATGGCGAGCTGATGGCGGCCTGTTTCAAGGGACGCTTGACTCATGTGAACATCAATTACCGCTATCGCGCCGAAGAAGTTTTCTACATCTTCGATGATTCCGACTGCGAGGTGATCGTTTACAGTTCGGAGTTCAGCGACTGTATCGTCGAACTCAAGGACCGGCTTGGGAAAGTCCACACGTTCGTGGAAATTGGCGAGCTTTCTGAAATCGCGCCTTTTGCGATCCCTTACGAGACACTCGCGCAAGACGGGGACGGTTCGGCGCTCGGCATCACACGCTCGCCCGACGATCTCCTTTTCATCTATACAGGTGGCACGACCGGTATGCCCAAGGGCGTCATGTGGCGGCACGACGACATGCGCAAAGCGCAGCTCGACGCGCAGAAGCTGCTGGGCCCTGTACCGCAGACACTCGAAGAAAATGTTGCGCTGATCGCGAGTCAAGGCCCTGGGAGGCGTACCCTTCCCGCCTGTCCGTTGATGCACGGGACGGGTTTCATCACTGCGATCGGTACGCTCATGTCGGGTGGCGCGATCGTTACTCTTGCTGACCCGTCCTTCGATGCTGCGGAGTTGTGGTACACCGTCGAGAAGCATAAGGTGGAAAGCATCGCAATTGTAGGCGACGCATTTGCCAAACCGATGCTCAACGCACTGGACGAAAATCCCGGTCACTGGGACACGAGCAGCCTTGTCTCCATCATCTCATCGGGCGTGATGTGGAGCAAGGAGGTCAAGGCCGGCCTGTGCAAACACATTCCCCAGGTCGTGCTGATGGACAGTTTTGGCGCTTCAGAAGGGCTCGGCTTCGGCCTTTCCGTCACAACGGCGCAAGGGGGCACGAACACCGCTAAATTCGGGATCGGCGAATTCTGCGATGTCTTCGACGAAAACGACCAGAAAGTGAAGCCGGGAAGCGGCGTGCCCGGATTTATCGCCCGCAAAGGTGCGATCCCAGCGGGTTATTACAAGGATCCCGAAAAATCTGCCAAGACTTTCCGCACAATCGATGGGGTGCGCTATTCCATTCCAGGCGACTGGTGCCTGGTCGAGACCGATGGCAGCCTTACCTTGCTGGGCCGCGGAAGCGTCTGCATCAACACCGCGGGCGAGAAAGTTTACCCCGAGGAAGTCGAGGAGATTCTCAAGACCCACCCAGCCATTGGTGACGCATTGGTGGTAGGCGTGCCGAACGAAAAATGGGGCCAGGCCGTCACCGCCGTCGTACACCTCAATAAAGACGTCCCGTTCGACGAGCAAGCCGTGAAGGACCATGTCCGGGGGCAGTTGGCAGGCTACAAAACGCCCAAGACCATAGTTCCGACCGAAACAGCCTTACGCGCTTCGAACGGAAAGGCTGACTATGCAGCGGCAAAATCAATTGCCGAGAGTGCGACAATCGCGCCGTGAGTAACAGGAATTGTACCGATTTCGACGCAGTGATTGTAGGTGCCGGCTTCAGCGGGATCTACCTGCTCCACAAGTTGCGTGATGCCGGGTTCCGCGTACTGCTGGTGGATGCTGCGGCCCAGCCCGGCGGTATCTGGTACTGGAATTGCTATCCCGGCGCACGAGTGGATTCGCAGGTTCCTCTCTATGAATTCTCGATACCCGAAGTGTGGGAGTCATGGACCTGGAGTGAGCGCTTTCCCGGCTGGGAAGAGCGTCGAGCGTATTTCCGGCATGTCTGCGATACCCTCGATCTGTGGCCGCTTATACGGCTGGGATCGCGAGTCGAGCGTGCCGGTTTTGAAGAGGGGGCGGGACTATGGCAACTGCAGCTTGAGGGCGAGGAAACTATATCGACACGCTTCCTGCTGCCTGCCCTCGGTTTCGCGTCGAAGCCTTATATCCCTGACATTCCGGGCATCGAGGATTTCGAGGGCGAATGGTTCCACACCGCGCGCTGGCCGCAGAAGGGTATCGATCTGGATGGACGCAAAGTTGCCCTGATAGGAACCGGTGCGAGCGGTGTGCAGGTCGCCCAGGAAGCTGCGAAAAGTGCAGAGACGCTGACCCTGTTCCAAAGAACCCCAATCCTGGCCTTGCCGATGCGGCAGGAGCAGTTGACGAGGGAAGATCAGGAACACGAAAAGCATCGCTATCCTGCCATTTTCGTACAGCGCAGGCAGACTAGCGGGGGGTTTGAATGCCAGTCGCTTGAGGTGTCGGCACTCGAAGTCGACGAAAAAGTGCGCAATGCACACTTCGAAGATTTGTGGCAGCGGGGCGGATTGAGGTTCTGGTATCACAACTTCGCCGACCTGCTTATCAATCGCGAAGCTAACCGCCATGCCTACGACTTCTGGCGCGACAAGGTCCGCGCGAGGATCGCCGATCCCGGTCTGGCCCACAAACTCGCGCCATCCGAACCGCCGCATCCGTTCGGCACGAAAAGGCCATCGCTGGAACAGGGATATTACGAAATTTTCGCGCAGGACAATGTTGCGCTTGTTGATCTGAAAGCAAACCCGATCACCCGGGTCGGGCCGCACGCAATTACGACCGAAGACGGCGAGGTCGAATGCGATCTCATCGTTTTCGCCACCGGCTTCGACGCCGGGCGAGGCGGGTTGATCGACATGAACATCACCGGGGGGGACGGCCTGTCACTTTCGCAAGCCTGGGAAGACGGCTTGCGGGCCTATCTGGGAATGGCGGTATCGGGCTTTCCCAATATGTTGTTCGCTTACGGCCCCCTGAGCCCATCGGGTTTCTCCAACGGCCCGACAAGCGCGGAGATACAGGGCGACTGGATCTGCGACTTCTTGGTCTGGATGCGGAGCAAGGGCTTAGATCTTTTCGATGCCGATCCGCAAGCCGAGGCGAGCTGGACCGAAATGGTCGCCCAAGTAGGCGCGATGACGCTTTTTCCCGAAGCGGACTCCTGGTACATGGGCGCGAACATCCCGGGCAAGAAGCGACAACTCATCAATTTTCCAAGCGTGTCAGGCTATGCCGCTTTTTGTGGCGAGGTGGCACTTGATGGCTACCGCGGCTTTACCGCCAGCACACCAGCGAACAAGGACTGCGCAATTCGATGAAGCAGGTGACCATGATAGAAGACGTTCCGGCGGACATTGACCCTGTTTGGGCCGGCGACGGCACCCAACTTCCGGAATGGTTCGTGTCGGCCCTCAAGGTGCCGCGCGAAGAAGGTTATGTGGTGATCGATGGTGCCAGGGCGCACTACCTTCGCTGGGGCGACCGCGAAAAGCCTAAGGTGCTGATGACCCATGGCTTACTTGCCCATGCACGCTGCTTTGCCTTCATTGCACCGTTTCTCGCAGCAGATTACGACGTGGTGGCGTTCGACCTTGCCGGCATGGGCGACAGCGAAATGCGCGGGCACGCCGATCCCTCAGCAAGAGGTCGCGAGTTCGCCGAGATCGCCGCAGCGTTGGATATGTTTGCGGATGGCCAAAAGCCAACGATTATAGCGCACAGCTTCGGTGCTGGCGCAGCACTGACAGCAGTGAACCAGTCGCCCGACGCCTACTCAGGAGTAGTGGTTTGCGATCTCATGATCATGCGGCCCGAACGCCTTGAGCAATACTGGAACCTCAGGCGCGCAAGCCCCGGATCGGGCAATCCAGACAAACCCAAAAATCGCTACCCGAGTTATGAAGCGGCGCGCGATCGGTACATCCTTTCCCCGCCCCAGCCGGTCGGCGAGCCCTTCCTTCTCGACTACATAGCCTATCATTCGCTGCGGCGAGACGGAAACGAGTGGACGTGGAAGTTCTCAACCGAGGTCTTCAGGACAAGCAACAAGTCAGACGAGTGGCTCACCATGGGCGAGCGTCTGGTGACCGCACCGGGCCGCAAAGCCATCGTACACGGCGGCAATAGCCAGCTCTTCAATCGTGACTCGGCAGAATATGTCCACGAACTGGGTGGAGGTGACATTCCGATAATCGCAGTTCCGCAAGCCCGTCACCATCTGATGCTCGATCAGCCCCTCGCCTTTGTCACCGCGCTCCAAAGCGTTCTTGCCCTTTGGAAGGAGCAGGACCGGGCGACGTTTTCCCGGAAATGAGAGTTGCACCCGATACAAACAGCAGACTTATCGGCGTCAATAGCGAAACCGATAAGCGCTATAACTGCATGGAGTTAATCGAAACATGAAATGATGAGGGGGCTTTGCTGAGAATATCAGCAAAGCCGATGCGCTCTATGCTATCCAACGCCGTAATATCCGCTCTTCTTGTGGTAGCAGCAAAATCGTTCACACCGCCGTCGGTTTACTTCGATTGCCAGCTAAGCAGCTACGGCAAGTCCAATATTTTTAACCTTGATCTTCAGCCTTGCGATGACGACACCATGGGTATGGCCCGCGGTATAAGATAAGCTTCTGAAATGCTGCAGTTCGCTCCATACTAAGAAAAACATAATTGCTACAATAGGATACTGACTGTTACTCCTGATCTGACTGAATGAAAATCGCAGCCCTCCCTCAAACCGATGCATATACTAAAGTCATTTAATAAAGTCCTTTACCAACTTTAAAAAAAATGCTTATTTTGCAGTGGAGCGGCAAGACTCTCTTTTTCTCCTCTGAAAACTCACTCTTGCCACTCTCCGAACTCGGGGGCGGCTTACCAAGCCGCCCCATTTTTGAACGATATCTAACCAGAAGCGGTACAAACCCGCTCAAGGAAAAGTAGATTGAAGCAGGGAGAGAAGGCAATGAAAAAGAAATACTATTGGTTAGCAAGCGCGGTCCTGATGGCGTTTCCGCAAGTCTCGCACGCTCAGGAAACTACTTCTGAAGAGCAAGATGCCAACGAGAATATCATCGTCGTAACTGCCCAGCGTCAAACACAAAGCTTGCAAGACGTGCCAATCGCGGTCAGCGCATTTAACGCTGAGGCACTTGAGAACCAACAGATCGAAAATGCGTCAGATCTCCAATTGACGTTACCAAATGTATCGTTCTCGAAAGGCAACTTCACTTCTGCCTCCTTCACTATTCGTGGCGTAGGTGACTTATGTGTCGGCGTGACCTGCGATGCTGCGACCGCAATTCACGTGAATGGATCACCGCTATTTGGAACACGCCTGTTCGAGACCGAATATTTTGATCTCGAACGGATCGAAGTCCTTCGTGGACCCCAGGGGACGCTTTTCGGACGCAATGCCACCTCCGGGGTTGTCAACGTGGTCACCGCGAAACCCAAGCTCTCCAATTTCGAGGCTGAAACGCAATTTGAATATGGTAATTTCAATAGTATCGAAGCGCGTGGTATGGTCAATATCCCGATCGGTGATACGATTGGGGTCAGGTTAGCGGGTATCTACGTGAACCGCGATGGTTACACGACTAACCTTTTTGACGGATCTGACATCGACGATCGTGACCTTTATGCGCTGCGTGGTTCACTGCGCTTCGAACCCGGTCCTGATACCACGATCGATCTCATGGGTTATTATTTCCGGGAGAATGATACGCGCCTCAGAAACCAGAAACAGACATGCCAACGCGATCCGTTGGGGGTACTGGGATGCCTTAACAATCGGCGCGATTTCGACAGCACAAATGCAAATTCAACCGTTGGTGCTGCGCTCAGTTCTTCAGAATTCTTCGCCATTCAAGGTATTCCGGCAGTGCTCGGCCTTGGCAGCCTTTACGGCCCCGATGGATTCGCCGGGTTCCAGCAACCTGCAGACCCGCGGGTCGTGAATACAGCATATACGCCTTTGTATTTTGCCGATGAGCTTCAGGTGCAGGCCCGCCTTGAGCAGAAAATCGGCGCGATGACCCTGACAGCCACGGGAATTTACCAAGATACCGAAATCGACTCCCGTCAGGACTATTTTCTCGGAATTCAGAGCAGGGCAAGTTTCGGCCCAGCGCTCAACACGCTTGCTTTTTTTGCAGCCAATGGATTACCGACTGGCCTCGCTCCGCCCGCGCCCGCTTTTATTCCGGGATCCTCCGCCTATTTCTCCCCCGTAGCCAGTGCTCTTATCCCGGGCGGTCCGCAGGGAGTGTTGTGCACTTCTGATAATGATGACGGCAATAGAGGCGCGTTCGAGGGGAACTCGTTGTGCTCCGACACACCCCTTTCCTTCGACCGATCTGCGGAGCAACGCGAATCTTGGAGCGGAGAGCTCATCCTTGCGAGCGACTTCGACGGGCCGTTCAATTTCCTGTTGGGGGGCATTTACGCAAAATCGAAAACCACCGATAACAGCTATTATGTGAACTCTTTTGCACTTGATTACGCGAGTGCAATTTTGGGTTCGTTCGGCTCCTTATCGAGTGGCCGTCCACCATCCTATTTCGCGACTTCGATGTATCGGAACAATTCTCTTGAATCGAATCTGGAGAGCTATGGCATATTTGGTGAGGTTTATTACGATATTAGCGATCGACTGAGCTTTACCGGGGGGCTGCGTTACAACAATGACAAGAAAGATGTTACGGCACGTACGACTCTGATCAGTTTCCTAAATCCATATGCAAACGACGGGGAGCCGTTCGATTCTTCCGTTACGCCTCTTGTAGGCCCGTCAGGGCTTTTCGATGCTGACCCGGGCACACCCGGCCCGCAGCTGACGCAGTTTCGGGAAGTAAGCTTCGACGAAATTACTGGACGTGCTATTCTGGCCTTCGAAGTCACGCCCGACAACTCAGTATATACATCTTACTCGAGGGGCTACAAATCCGGCGGAGTCAATCCACCACTGTCGCCGATTTTCGAAGTGAGCGAGAGTTTCGGCTCCGAAGCTATCGACGCTTTCGAAATTGGATCCAAAAACGTCTTTGCAAACGGTGCCTTGCAGTTGAACGCCACCGCTTTTTATTACAAGTACAGCGGGCTGCAGCTCAGCCGCATTGTTGCAAGAACGTCCGTAAATGACACAGTTGACGCCAATATCTGGGGGGTTGAACTGGAATCAATCATCAGACCGGACCCGGATTGGCTTATAAATCTGACCTTCAGCTATCTAAATGCAAAGGTCGCAGGCAATCAATTCTTCTCCAATCCGCGTGATCCGGGAGGCGGCGATCGGGATGCCGTGATTATCAAGGATATCAGCAATGGTGCTCACTGCGCTGTTACAGGGCCTGCTCCTGGCGTTGCCGATGCATTCGTTTCGGGAGTCAACGCAGCTCTCGGCTTGCGTGGACCACAGGAATTTCCGTCTGACGGCAATATCGCCTCAAGCGGCGCGTTCGGCATATGTGGAGTTCTGGCAAGTGCCATACCTGCAAATAGCGGCATTCAAGTACTAAGTCCTGGTGTTGAAGTTAACATAAAAGGCAACACTTTGCCGCAGGCACCCAATGTAAAAGTCTCGATGGGCGTTCAGTACACCGCGAGATTGGGGAACGGAATGACACTTGTCCCAAGGCTCGACGTCGCTCTTACAGGCAAGCAGTATGGCAACATTTTCAACGGCAGGGTCAATCGTATTGAGCCTTTCGTGCAGGCAAATGCTGTTTTACAATTAAATAGCGCCGACGAACGCTGGTTTGTCCGGGGGTTTGTTCAAAATATATTTGATAGTAACTCCGTTACCGGACTTTATGTCACCGATGCATCGTCAGGTAATTTTACAAACATCTACACCCTTGATCCGCGGCGTTATGGTGTGGCGATAGGTGCAAAATTCTGATGCTTTAAACATGGCTATGTGCCTGGAAGAAAGTCTACAACTCATAAATCAAGGCATCGGAGAGCCCGAACTTGGCTCTCCGATGTCGGCCTTCGCATCGGTGGCCCAACGATGGCGCTGCGGCCAGCAGCATCGAGATTGGCAAATGTATATTTTGCGACACGAGCAAGACCCGCCATAGTTCTTCGTAATGCCCTGACTGATAGGGTTCCCGAAGCAGCGGCGGCGGACCCATTCGATCTTCGCGGCGCTTCGGCGACCGCTGCGCTTTTTGGCCCCTGCACGATCGCGTCCGAAGACGCGGGACGTCGTGTTCGGTTCGAATAACCTCAGCGGCTGTTAACACGGCGATGCGCGTTTCGTCACGTTCAAACAGGCGGTCGACCATTACACAACACCCCTGCAACCGATAATAGAGGAGTTGGGCCGCATGGCGAGCGCCGAAAACCCGGCATCCCTATCACCCAAGAAGCGGTAGCGGGAATTCCGCGCCCCGAGAGCGATCGCTCGAGCAAGGGTGCGATCGGCGGCGCCTTGGCTGAACCGAGCAAAAGATGGCAGAAAACTTCGTTCCAACAGCTCTTCAGAAGTGGAGGCATTTCTGGAGCCTTGGTTTTGAAAATCGGAACGCAATACGATTCGCAAATATCGCAAGCGAAGATATTGATAGAAGCTCGTGATATTATCCCGCAACAGGGGCCTGCCATCCCAAGCCGAGAGATTTTTGCAGAGCAATCCATGACATTGTTAGTGCAGCCTTTCCACGCACGAGATCTGTAGCCGCTTGCTCCTGCTTGCGAAGAGTGCGGTTGAGGTCCGTGCGTGAGATCGCTCCTGCTGCAAAGCGTTGTCGATCGAGATCTGCTGCACCATCTGCCTGCAGCTTGATCTGCGCCAGCGCAGCCAAGGCAGCGCGCTGCTGCCCGAAGCGCGCGAGCGCTCGCTCTGCGTCCTGCAATGCCACAAGCACTGTCTGGCGATACTTCGCAACAGCCTCGTCACGGGCAGACCCAGCCTGTTCTATAGAAGCATCGATCCTGCCAAAATCGAGAAAGTTCCACTGCAGTTGCGGAATCGCGAGAACAGAAGGGCTACCCACATCCAAGAGATCGTCCAATGATGTTCCGCCGAGCCCCAATATTCCCATGAATGACAGCTTGGGAAATCGTGCCGCTTCGGCCACGCCAATCTGGGCCGTTGCTGCTGCAAGATTTCGTTCCGCTCCTCGGATGTCGGGCCGACGAGCGACAAGACCAGCCGGATCGCCAACCGCGACCTGTTCCGGCGGGAGGGGAACCTCGAAGTCCTTCTGCAGCGCTTCGTCCGAGGTGCCAGGGACCTTTCCTTCTAGAATGGCGAGTGCATCCAGCAAAACAGCGGTGTCGGCTTCAGCCTCGGCTAGCTGGGACTTGAGCAGTTCCAGCTCCGCATTCGCGTTGCCCAAGGGAAACAGCGGCAAGACACCTTGCTGATATTGTTGATATGTGAGCGATAGGATCTGCTGCTGCAATTCGATCTGGACCCGGGTCCGTTTGGCTCGAAACTGCGATTCGCGCAAACTGACATAGGCGTTAGCAACCTCCGCGGTCAGCTGGACTTTCGCATCCTCTGCATTCGCGACGGCTGCTGCTGCTTGCGCATTGCTCACCTCAATCCGCCGCTGGGTTCCTCCCGCGAAATCCAACTCCCAATTGGCGTTAAGTCCGACGTTGTAAATACTGAGGTTGTCGCCCTGCCCCTGCGGACCAGGCGCACCTGGTGAAGGAGGGGCGGTGTTCTGGATATCAAGGCCAGGCAGTCGGCCCTGGACTACCGTCGCTTGTGTCCCAAGCGTAGGCAACCGTCCTGCCCGTTCCTGCCTGACCGATGCCCGGGCTTGGGCAATCCGCGCTTGCGCCGCCTGGAGCGAGGGATTGTTAGCCAGCGCAGCCTCGACGAGCCGGTTCAGTTCCGGATCTTTCAGCAACAACCACCATTCTGCAAGCTGAGGTGCGGTGCCGACAACTTCGCTGCTGGCACGCACGAAGCCACCAGTCGGGTTTGCCGAAACAATATCCGGAGGCCCTGTATAATCGGGTCCGGCGACACAGCCTGCCAGCAAGGCAATAGCGAGAAGCGATATTGTGGATTTTCTTATCATGTCAGGCTCAGTGCATTGAAAGGGAGGTATTCTTTGGTAGCGGCTTCAAAAAGACGACCAACGGAACTGTCGCCAACGTCAGGATGCCCATGGCCAGAAAAACGTCGTTGTAGGTCATCACGAATGCCTCGCGCTGGATGGTGCGGCTGAGCATCGCCATGGCGCCATCCATTCCGCCGAAGTTTCGCGCGAGCCCATCGAGATGATTCTGAACCGAAACGCTATTTGCATTCAGGGACTCTTCCATGCGGCGGCTATGGTGCCAAATCCGCTGGTCCTGGAACGAAGCCAGCCCCGCCAAAGCAAAAGATCCACCAAGATTCCGGGCAGCATTGAAAATGCCCGAGGCATCGCCGGCATCGGCTTTCGCCACGGAGGCGACAGTAGCCTGGTTCAGGAACATCATTGACAGGATCATGCCTACCCCGCGAATGAGTTGGCCTTCGGTAAATACAGCGCCACCGGATTGAGCGGTGAGGCTGATGCTGACGAAACAGCTTATCGCCATCAGCAGCATTCCCGCCCCGACGGCGATGCGGATGTGGATTCTGCGGATCATGAAGGGGAGGACAGGCATAAGCAGGAAGGCGGGAATACCCATCCAGAAAATGACCAGCCCGGTTTGGAAAGCATTATAATCCGAGATTATCGCAAGGAATTGGGGAATGACGTAGGTCGAACCATACATGACCATTCCCAACGCCAGGGCCATCACTGCAACGCTGCCAAACTGGCGATCGAGAAGGAGGCGGAGTTTCAGGACGGGCTTTGGGGCATTCATTTGCCCGTAGATCAACGAGCTGAAACCGATAACGGCAATAAGAGTCAGCCAGCGAATAAACGAAGATTCAAACCATTCTTCACGGTGACCTTCCTCCAGCAGCACAGTCAAAGCGCCCAAACCCAATATAAGGCCGAGAATTCCTGCCCAATCGGCTTCGGTCAGATATTCCCAATTAGGCTCCTCGTGAGGCAATCCCACGAAGAGAAACAGCAGCAGCAGGCCGCAGACTGGCACATTGACAAAGAATGCATAATGCCAGCTCAAATTTTCGGTTAGCCAGCCACCGATCAACGGCCCCATGACGGGACCGAGAATCACTGTCATGCCAAATAGCGCCATGCCGATTGGCTGTTGATGGGGTGGCAATCTTTTAGCCACAATGGTCATCGCGGTCGGAATAAGTGCACCGCCCATGAAACCTTGGCCCGTACGTCCGATAATCATTGTCGTGAGGTCGGTCGCAACTCCGCAAAGAATCGAGAAGCCGGTGAACGCGGAGACTGCAATAATGAGCAGGTTTCGAAGACCAAAGAGTCGTTCAAGCCAAGCGCTAAGCGGAATTACTACGATTTCGGCGACGAGAAACGCGGTTGCAATCCAGGTGCCCTCCGTGCCGCTTGCCCCGATCTCGCCCTGAATCACCGGGAGAGCTGAATTGACGATCGAGATATCGAGTGTTGCCAGCATCGCGCCAAGTGCGCCCGCTGCCACCGCGATCCATGCGGTGACATCGGCATTCTGCCGGTCCGTAGCGGGAGCACCAGAAGTGCTTTGCGATGCGAGCTCCGCTTTCATTTTGCGGCGCTCGAGATTTCTTTGAGCTCACCGGCAGCGTTTCGGGTGTCGACCGTTGCAACAACCGACATGCCCGGTACGAGCAAACGGCGCACTTTAGGAGAGGCCTCTATTGCGATGCGAACCGCTATCCGCTGGACAATTTTGGTGAAGTTGCCCGTGGCATTTTCGGGAGGGAGGACCGAAAATTCCGCTCCTGTTCCAGGCGAGATACTGTCCACTCGTCCGGCGATCTCGAAATCGGGAAGAGCATCGACCTCGAGTCTGACGGACTGGCCCGCGCGCATGAGGCCTACCTGCGTCTCCTTGAAATTAGCCGTCACATAAATTTCGTTCACTGGAACCACGGTCATCAATCGCTGACCGGGCTGAACGAATTGGCCGACCCTTACCGAGAGATCGCCCACGCGGCCGCCCTTGCTCGCTCGCAGCAGGGTAGATGTGACATTAAGATCCGCAGCTTCCAGCTGTGCGCGCGCCGCATCAGACTGGGCCTGGGCCTGGCCGATCTGTTTGAAAAGGGTGCCTCGTCGACTGGTGGCCGCAGAGACTGCAGCCTGGGCCGAAACAAATTCGGCTCGCGCCTGCTGCGCCTGTGTCTCATACTGCTCAAGCTTTTCACGCGGTTCCGCTCCGGTCGCGGCGAGGGGTCGATACCTGGCCACCTGCCCATTGGCGAGGTCGAGTGTCGCTCGCTTCGCTGCAAGTTGAGCCTGCGCCTGGCGGATTGCTGCGTCCTGTTCGGTTACCTGCGAGCGGATGGTGTCTGCCCCGGCAAGCGTTGCGGCGATCTGCGCACGTGCCTGTTGTGCCTGAGCGTCATAGTCGCGCAGGTCCAGCTGCACGAGCGCCTCGCCACGATTTACCTGCTCGTTCTCTGAGACGAGAACCTCGTCGACGTACCCGGCCACTTTTGACGAGACAACGACGCTGTCCGCAGCAACATAAGCGTTGTCCGTCGACTGCATATACTGCCCGTAGCTGACATACCTGAAATACCACCATCCACCTGCGATGAGGGCAGCGGCAACCGCTATGAAGATTACAATATGTAACTTGCGTTTGGATCGCAGGCTGGATGCAGGCGTGCTCTCTTGCTCCCGATCATTTGGATTATCGGTCATCTGCCTCTTTCGAATTATTTTGGTTATGTATGATACCGCCTCATGACGTAGACACTCCCACACGTATAGTAAAATTGTTTAGTACTTTGAGTTTGGGCAATCTGACGAAACCCTTCAAACAGCGGTATGAACTCGAAACTCGACCCTATGCCGCGACCGATGCCAAGAGAAAGCGCGCTTACTGACGACGACCGTATACTTTACTTGAGGGACGACATCAGTCGTGGGGCAAGACGAGCTTATGATGCACGGATCGGCAAAATAGGTCTCAATCAGACGCAATGGCGAATAATCGGACAACTTCTTCGTGAACCTTTGTTGATGCAGTCTGAAATTGCAAAGCGACTCGAACTGGAATCTGCAACTATCGGCCAAGCGGTCGCCGGACTTTGTGCGAAAGGATTGATGGAAAGGCAAAGAGCCACCACAGACCGTCGGGCATGGCAACTCATCCTAACCGAGCAAATCGATAAGCTTCTGCCGGAACTGAGAGAATCTGCTGATAGGCTGCATGATCTCTTATGGCGAAATACGACGCTTGAAGAAAAACGTGCATTGAGGGAAATTCTTGTTCGGGCATCATTGAACCTTGATCAGGGCCGGATCGATTCGGGATAAGAAAAATCTCTGCGTCCAGGAAAAAATTTGACATCGCACGCGCCGTCGAGACGTGGCAGATTCTTGTCCGTCGTGCAGTGAAAAGTTTAAAGGGCATGCTCTGGGGTAATAGTGCATCCAAAAAGCTCCATCGATCCCGATGTGCCTCATCTGGAAGACGTTTGTAGTAATCGCCCGTAGGTATTGGTCCAATCAAAATTAAGATAGGGAAGCTACTGGGTACAGATAGCCAACTGGGTGGAGACGCCATTCCAATAATCGACGCACCCGAACCCAGCAGCGATATGGTGCGTGAATAGCCACAGGTCTTTGCAACAGCGCTCGGAAGCGTTTTTCCCAATAGGTGAAGCCCCTACAATCAGTCATTTAGCCTAAAGTCTTCCGCCTTGCATTTCGTCTGCACAGCGGTGCCTTTAGGTCGCATCAATATTCAGACCGTTTAGAATCGGCGGCGATAACGACAAACAGCTTCAGGCGCCGATGATTGAAGCCGTTTGGAGAGGCATTTAGCGCATGGTGGCTTTTGCAACCAAAATAAAAAATTGAACGCCAGCACGTATAGCCTAATGAGAAATTTGACCGATTAAAACGATGTCAGATGTCGCTAAAACCTATTTATCCGCCAAAGCTTCGATAAACTTCAATTTGCGACCTTTTGGCGGAGGCTGCTGTCTCCACAACCGCTTGCCGTGCTGCATTCAGCTGGCGCTGCGCATCGATCACGCCTAGAAAATCGCTAAGCCCCATGCGGTATCGAGCAGTCGATAGCGCGACCGAGTCCCGCTCAATCCCCAGTTGCGTTTCAAGCGCGGCAAGTCGGTTGCGATTGGCTTGCAAGCTGCCAAGTGCACTTTCGGCTTCACCGATTCCGGTAAACACTGCACGCCGGTACAAGGCAAAGGCCTCTTTCGCATCAGCTTGACGCGCGTCGATTTGTGCCTCTACCCGGCCAAAATCGAGCAATGGAGCGGCAACCGAGCCTCCGAGCGACGCCGTCAGCGAGTCTGCGTTGAAAAGGTCGCCCAATGCCAATGCTGCAAGCCCAAGCGCGGCGTTGATACTGATCTGCGGAAACCGCGCAGCAGCGGCTGCAGCAATTTCAGAGTTCGCTGCACCAAGCCGATATTCGGCGGCAATGATGTCGGGGCGCTGGCGCAGAAGTGCCGATGGCAAGCCAACCGCAGGTAACCCCGCCAGATCATCGCTCGCGGGGAATTCGAACGCTGCGGCCACCGAAGCGCCATCGCGCGCGGTCAGCGTCACAAGCCGGCCAAGAGCCGCAGCAAGCTCTGCTTCGGCAGGGCCGCGTTGCGACCGGGCAGCAGCTTCAAGGCTTTGAGCGCGCACCAGATCCAAACCGGGCGCTATTCCAGCGCGAGCCCGGGTATCGGTGAGCTTCACCAATGACGCAGCATCGGCCAGGTCATCCTCGACAATCCTCAACTTGGCTTGCGCGGTACGATAATCCACTACAGCGCGGGCAATATCGGTGACCAGCGCGAGCCGAACCGCACGTGCATCGGCATCGGCGGCATCCAGCCGAAGGCTAGCCGCCCGTTGCGATGCGCGTAGACGGCCAAAAAGATCGAGGTCCCAGGAAGCATTGATCCCGGTCGAAAAATTGCTGTTGGTTGGATCGATCGTGAACCCCGGCGGCAAATTGGTTACTGCATTCTCGCTGCTGCGCGCATAGCTCGCATTACCCTCAACGCCAATATTCGGTGCCCGCGCTGCGCCCGCCGCGCGCAAAGCCGCTCGCGCCGCATCGACGCGCGCCAGCGCAACTTGCAGGTCAGGCGCTTGCGTTTCGACCGCCGTTAGCAAGCTCTGGAATGCTGGATCTTCATTGGGCAAAAGCGTTGCAAGCGTCGCACGCGACTCCACAGGCGGTGCATAGACAAAGGCCGACGGCGCCGTGACCGAGGACGCCGATGGCCCCTCGCCCACCGACGCGCACCCCGCCAGCACGGCCACCGCCAAAAGCGCAAAGGAACGTCTCATTGCTTGGCCTTTGCAGGAACAAATCCGTCAACCTGCTGCCCGACAAAGAACTGGCTACCCTCTTGCGGCAAAGCGAAGATCAACTGCAATACACGAACATCAACGCGCTCGGTCGCGCTATTGGTCAAGGACCGCTTTGGAACGATCAGTGGCTCGGCGCGGACAAACACCGCTTTCACTTGCCTTTTGGCATCGCCGCGTGCGCTGATCACCGCTGGCTGGCCTATCGCGATTTTCTCAATCTGGTTTTCGTCAATATCGAGCCGGACATGAAGTGGCTTGGTCGCGCCAAGCTTCATCAGCACCGACGCCGTGCCTTGCGTCCCTGCATATTCGCCAGCGCGGGTATCGACCTGCAACACTTCCATAGCGGAGGGCGCGCGCACGATATGACGGTCCAGTTCTACGCGGGCTTGCACGACCTGTGCTTCGGCTTGCCGCGCTTGAGCTTGCGCCACCGCCAGTTGCGCCTGCGCATCTGCCACCGCATCGCGCCGCGTGATCACTTCCTGCTGTGATACCGCGCGCGTGTCGTCAACATTTTGGTATAGCGCATATTGGTTTTGCGCGACGCGCAACGAGGTTTGCGCCGCATTTATGCTTTGCCGCGCTGTGGCGGCACGTGCGACAGCTTCGCTGACCGCTGCGCGCGCATTGCGGCTGTCGATTTCGAGCAAAGCCTGACCTGCCAAAACCTGATCACCGGGAGCCACAAACACTTTGGCAATTACGCCGGGGACATGCGCCGCGATATCGACCACTTCACTTGATGGCTCCGTGACACCCGTGCCGACAATGCTGCCGGTCTGGCGCTGCGATTGCGGCGTTCGCGCCGGAGTCTCCTTAGGATTACTGAGCGACATGTCGGGCTGTGACGTCATCAGATAGACAATCGAGCCAATAATGCCGATGACGGCGATAATCGGTAGAATGGTACGGGAGAAGCTGGGGCGTTTCATTGGGCGTCCTCTTGCATGAGTATGGCCTTGTCGCGGCCGTCATGAGTAATGCGTCCGTCCTCCATCGCGAGAATACGGTCAGCGAGATCGAAAATCCGGTTGTCGTGAGTGACGATGATGACCGCGCGATCTTCGGACAAAGCAACTTCGCGCAACAAGTCCATCACCCGCCGCCCCGACTTCGCGTCAAGTGCAGCGGTTGGCTCATCGCAGACAATCAAGCGCGGCTCGTGCACTAAAGCACGTGCAATCGCGACACGTTGCTGCTGGCCACCGGACAGCTGTCGCGGAAATTTGTCGGCCTGATTGGCGATGTTGAGCTTTTCGAGCAGCACTCTGCCGCGCTCGACCGCCTCATCGCGTTTCATGCCATCTGCGATCAGCGGGATGGCTGCATTCTCAGCCGCGGTCAGCGTCGGGATCAGATTATACTGCTGAAATATGAAACCGATATTGGCGAGCCGGAACATGACCAGTTCATTGTCGGAAAGGTCGTAAATTTCGGTATCGAACACCTGCACCCGGCCTTCGGTCGGATATAATATACCGGCGATGATCGAGATCAGCGTGGTCTTGCCCGACCCGGACTCGCCGACGAGATAGGTCAACTCGCCAGCATTCACATCGACGTTGATATCGTGCAGCACACGGATTTTATCGTCGCCGACAGGGAAGTCTTTGGCCACACCACGGACGGAAATTGCAAATCTGCTCATCTGAACACCGATGCCGGATCGGTTTTCAGGACAGAGCGAATGGCGATAAATCCGGTTAGCGCAATGATCGCCAACACCAAAGCCGCAGTAATCAGCGGGATTTGATATGGCATGTAGAAACCTTTGAAATCGTCGCTACCTGCGGCGCCACCGCCTATAAATCCCGCCGCCATGGTCAATCCCAAACCATAGCCAATCAATGCCACCAACCCGGATTGCGCGGCAACCATGACCATGATCTTGCGATTGGTCACGCCAATCGCCTTCAACGCACCGAACTGTTTGATGTTGTCGCGGATAAAAAGGCTGAAGGTCAGGCCGACAATCGCCACGCCGACAATCACGCCCAGGACAACGGTGATGCCGAAGTTAATCGGGATGCCGGTATTCTCGATGATGAAATCGATACCGTCGCGGGTGAATTGCTGCGTAGTCCGTGCCTTGAGCCCGGTCTGCTCGGTTATGCGACCGGCAAGCGTCTCTGGCGATACATTTGCATCGCTGCGCACGAGCACGAACGACAACCGGTTGCGGGTCCCCGGCACAAAATTGAGCGCATTCGAGTAACGCGTGTACAGCGTCACCTGGGCGGTGAAGGTCGGTGTGCTGTCGACTATGCCCTTGATGATCGCCCGCTGGTCGTTCAGCTCAAGTTGCGACCCGATGACTGTTTGTCCTGGCGCAAACAATTTGCGCGACCCGACATCGTCGATAAATACCGCATCCGGGTCCATCAAGCGCGCAGGGTCGCCCTCAAACATTCTGCGCGGAATGCCGACCAGCGAACTGTCGTCTACGCCGATGACGGTAACGCCCTCAAGATCACCCTCGGGCGTGCGGATCGACGCGTTGCTGCGAAGCAACGGCGACGCAAACGCTACGCCAGATACGCTGCGCACACGGTCGAGCGCCGTGATCGGCATGGGATAAATCACATCGGCGGTACGGGTTGCCGGGTCCATTACCCAGACATTTGCGGTAGACACCTCCTGCACTGCAACACCGCCGCGCATGAGCAAGTTCACGAAAATGGTCAGCTGCTGCGTGATCAAAAGCGTCGAAAACGCGACGCCGAAGACAAGGCCGATGAATTTGACCCTGTCCCCTGTCAGCATCCGGATCGCGACCCAGTTCACCTCTTGCTTATCCTTTTGATTTGCCATTTGAGTCGGCTTGTGTTCATTTTGCGGTGCCTAGATAGTGAACGTAAGCGTTTAATTAAACGCTCCCGTCCAATAAGTGAATCGGAGTAGAAATGAATACGGGTAAAAGGCTAGCCCACCGGCCGGTCGATCGGGCGAAGCAGGATGCCATCCTTGCCTCGGCGCGGGATGAATTTTTCGAATATGGATTTGAATCGGCGTCGATCGAACGGATCGCTGCGGCTGCCAACGTGTCCAAAGTGACAATTTACAACCATTTCCAGAACAAGGAAAATCTGTTCTCCGCAATGGTCGGCAGCGAATGCCGCATCATGAGAGGGAATTTACCGGAAATGTCGGACGAGGAAATGCCGCTCCGCACCGAACTCGTGAATTTCGCGCAGGCGATGATGGAGTTTTTGAGCAGCCCCGATATAATCCGCTTTGACCGACGCATGGCAGCCGAGGTCGAACGCCATCCTGAATTGGGCGAACTATTCCTCAATGCCGGCCCACGATTGATGCAAAAAATGCTCATCGAGATGCTTGCATGCGAGATGGAGAAGGGAAAGCTAGCCAAGGCCAATCCACAAGAGGCTGCTGCACATCTATTTGGCAGTGTTAAAGGCTTTGCCGACGTCGAGTGGCGGTTCCCCGACCCTGAAAAAGCTGCTGCTTCAGTGACCACAGCTTCTTTAGAGGCAGCGATTGATCGATTTTTGTTAGCTTATTCGACGTAGAGCTTATGCTTTAGCTCGTGGATAGATTTTAACGCGTAGGCATTCAATCACTCGGCCTGCTTAAATGCGCGAAGCGCTTTGTATCTAGGCTGGGTCTTTGGCTTTGGTCATTTCGTGATCGGCCTTTATTGGGTAGCGCAGGCGTTTCATTATCAATCCAGTCTTCCGGTTTGGGCAGGCCTTGCAATCCAGTCCAGATGGACAAGTCCTGTGGCAACTTCTCCGCCGAAGTGAAGCAGCCGCATCACGCGAAGCTCTTCGACATCTTCTGTCCGCAATAGTTCTTCCTTTTCCATCCGGTCGAGCAGATCGGAAAGGCTCCGGTGGGATATGCCCAGCCCGATTGTACCCAGCCACCGGCTTAGCAACTGAATGTTGGATATCTGCTCGCGCTCGAGAACAGTCAGGATTTCGCGTGCCTGCAGGGATAGCCTGACATGGTCATACGCCTCACGGCGGTTGGATTGTTTGCTCATAACTCACTAGTAGCGCTATTGAACGCTTGCGCAAATCGCTGACGAGAACGGATTAGAACTGAAATTCAGAAGGGGAAAGCTTTCCCCTGAGCCGGAGCCGCTGCACTGTCTCCGGCTACCCCTTCGAGCGGGGATGCTCCCCGCAACGCCCCTGACAAATGAGCTGAGCTAATGACGCGCTCTATCCCGCCCGCCTGACGGCGGTCTCCTTAGGGCGCGGCTTCTCACGATAAGGGCCCCGCGGGCACACTGAACCAGCGGACATGGTTTCACGCGCAGGCGCAGAAAGCCGACAGGCCCCGCCTTTCCGCCTGCTTGAAGCAGTCTTGCGATATCCGCCTCCTTTCAGAGTGCTAATCTTTTGCTTTGGTCATTTCGCTGGTCGCTCAGGCGAATGCCGCACGAGCAGGTTTGCTGTGGACGGCGCGGGCGCACCGGCGTTGTTTGTGCCGGCTCCGGAAAGAGACGGGGTGAGCGGCGCTCCCGCCTAGGGTCATGGCGCCCCGGGACACAACCCCTGACGGGGTCTTTCTCTTCGTTGCAGCCCTCCGGGTGTGCCCGGCACGCCAAGCCCCTCTCTGGTCGCTTCTTGCCGCCCACCCCGCCTCTTCCGGGGCCGGTTGCGGCGGATTTTTGGGTGTGTGGAGGCTGTCATGGCAGTTGGTAAAGGCAAAGGACGGACTAGCGGTAGGGGCAGGAAGGCGGCGCTTTGCGCCGCGCGCGGGGGCGATGCCCTGCGCATCTCGCTTTATGAGGAGGTGACCGCCAAAATCGTCGCGCAGCTTGAAGCGGGGGTTTTCCCTTGGGCGCAGCCTTGGAGTTCGGCAGCGGCCGTGCCGGGGCTTCCCCGCAATGCGATTTCTGGGCGGCCATATTCGGGCATCAATGTCCTTATCCTGTGGGGGGCGGTCGCAGGCGGTGCTTTTCCGTCGCAGGACTGGCTGACTTTCAAACAGGCGCTTGCCGCAGGCGGATGCGTTCGCAAGGGTGAGCGCGGGCAGACGATTTTCTATGCCGACCGCTTTACGCCCGACGAGGGGCATGAGCAGGCAGGCAGCGCAGATGGTGGCGGCGCAGAAGGCGAGAAGCGTTCGATTCCCTTCCTCAAGCGCTTTACGGTGTTCAACGCCGCGCAATGCGACGGCCTGCCGCCACGTCTGACTGCCGACCCGACCCCGCTACCGGAGCGCGAACTAAACGACGCAGCCGAGGCACTGATATCGGCGACGGGCGCGGATTTCCGAATTGGCGGCGCGCAAGCCTTTTATGACGTCGGCGGCGATTATGTGCAGGTGCCGCCGCAACCGGCGTTCGCAGCGCAGATCGACTACTATCGCACAGCATTGCACGAACTGGGCCACTGGACCGGCCATGCCTCGCGGCTTGGCCGCGACCAGACGGGGCGGTTTGCGACCGCTGCCTATGCCCGCGAAGAATTATGCGCCGAACTGGCATCGGCCTTTTTGTGCGCGGCGCTCGGTATCGTCCCGACCGTGCGCCATGCCGATTATCTTGGGTCTTGGCTTGAGGTGTTGCGCGCCGATGCCCGCGCAATTTTCAAGGCGGCAAGCCAAGCCAGCAAGGCGGCTGACTTTCTTTTGGCCTTTGCCGAGCAGCCCCAATGGGAGGCGGCGGCATGAGCAGGGACACCGCACAACCCTTACTTGAGACCGAGGTCACGCCCATCGGCGTCCAGACCTTGGTGACAGGCGTTGCGCCAATCACCCCTGCCGAGCGGCTGGCCATGCTGGCCAATGCGCCGATGCAGCCGCGCCGCCCGCAGCGGCCCGCCGATCATGGTCTGTTCGACCTGAATTCGCGCAACCAGATCGAGATGTTTTGACGGAGGAACCCTTATGCTTTTGCTTACCCAAGACCAAAGCGACCGCCTGATGGCCAACGGAAAGAACTCGGGCGACCATGTGCCCGTCGTCAAATTCTTCAATCCCGTTGGCGCGGCGACATGGCTGTTTTCCGAACTGGACGAAGATGGCGACACATTGTTCGGGCTTTGCGACCTTGGCTTTGGCTGCCCCGAAATGGGCTCAGCCAGCCTGTCCGAAATTGCGGCGCTGTCGTTGTCCTTCGGCCTCTCTATCGAGCGCGACCTTTGTTTTGAAGGGCGCTTCCCGCTCAATATTTATGCCGATGCCGCCCGCGTTGCGGGCAGCATCACCGAGGACGTGTCGCGGCTTGAGGCCGCAGCGGCAGCCCGCTCCCGTGCCCGCGCCCGAGAACTTTCAGAGCTTCCGCCGCCTTGACCCACAAGGTTGCGACAGAATCCGCGCTGGATGGTCCAGCGTGGTCAACCGGCCCCGCCCTCAACGCCCACTCAAGATGCACCGAGGGCGGGGCCACCCAAGCAAAGGAGTATATGACATGCAAATCGACCAAATCCCTCTCGACCGTCTATCGGTCTCAAAGGCAAATATGAGGGCTGGCAAAAAGCCGCCCGATGTGGCCGACATATTGCCGTCGATCATCAAACGCGGCGTGATTTCGCCTTTGTTTGTGCGGAAAAATTGTCAGGACGGCCATTTCGAGATCGTTGCAGGCAAAAGGCGTTATTTTGCCAGCCTTGAGGCCGCAAAGCAGGGCAAGGAGGATATCACCCTGCCCTGCATATCGGTTGGTGAAGGCGACGACGCCGAAGCGCTCGAAATCTCGATGATCGAGAATATGCTGCGCCAGAACCCCGATGCGGTCACGCAGTGGGAGAGCTACACGCGTCTGGTTAAGGAAGGCCGCAGCGTCGAGGATATCGCTGCGACCTTTGCGCTTACCGAATTGCAGGTGAAGCGCATATTGGCGCTCGGCAATCTTTTGCCGCGTATCCGCGAGGCCTTCCGCGCCGAGGAAATCGATGCGGCGACGGTCAAGCATCTCACCCTTGCGTCCAAATCGCAGCAGAAAGCATGGCTGGCATTGTTCGAGGATACCGAGTGCTATGCGCCGCGTGGCAACCAGTTGAAGGCGTGGCTGTTCGGCGGTGCGTCGATCTCGGTCGGCGTCGCCTTGTTTGATGTGGGCGGATATAGCGGCCAGATCGTCCAGAACCTGTTCGAGGAGGACGGCTATTTTGCCGATGCCGATGCGTTCTGGGCAGCGCAAACCGCCGAGATTGAGCAGCGCAAGGCCGCCTATCTCGCCGAAGGCTGGAGCGATGTGCAGATCTTGCCCCCGCACGAGCATTTTGCGTCATGGGAATATGAAAAGACGCCCAAGCTCATGGGCGGGCGCGTCTATATCCAGTGCCGCGATAACGGCGAGGTCATTTTCCACGAAGGCTATCTCTCCAACAAAGAGGCGCGGCGCGTCCGCAGTGGCGACGGGAGCGACGGTGCAGATGGGAGCGCAGCGAAAGCAGCACGGCCCGAACTGACTTCGGCGCTCAACCAATATGTCGACCTCCACCGCCATGCAGCGGTGCGAACCGAACTGGCGGCGCGGCCCCATGTCGCGCTTTGCGTGATGGTCGCCCATGCCATCTGCGGTTCGCCCTTGTGGAGCGTGAAGGTGCAGGACCAACGAACGCGCAACGATGCGATCAATGAGAGCATCGAAACCTGTGTCGCCGAAACCCGCTTTGATGAACATCGCCGTGCCGTGCTGAATGTGCTTGGGTTCGACGCCGAGCAGCCGTGTGTAACAGCGCAAGATTACAGCCATCGCAGCCTGTTGCCGATAGTGACGCGGTTGCTCGACCTCCCCGAAACCACAGTGCTCGACGTTCTGGCCTTAGTCATGGCCGAGACGCTGGCCAGCGGCAGCGAATTGATCGAAATGCTTGGGGTGACGCTTGGTGTCGATATGAACAGCTACTGGCAGGCCGATCAGGCCTTTTACGATCACTTGCGCGACAAGGAAGTGGCGACCGCCGTGCTGGCCGAGGTTGGCGGTAATGCCGTGGCCGAGGCCAACGCCAAGGAAAAAGGCAAGGTCATCAAAGGCGTCATTGCCGATTGCCTGACAGGCGAGAATGGCAGAGCCAAGGTTGAGAAATGGGTGCCGCGCTGGATGGCCTTCCCGCCCGCCGCTTACACGACACGCGGCGGTGTCTCGACGGTCACTGCCGCCAAACGTGCGGAATTTCTGTTGCAGCCCGACGAGCCGGAAGGTCCAGACCGCGCAGCGCCGGACGTCGCTGCCGAGGCGCAGCCGGAGGACAATGGCGACGAAGGTGAAGCTGCTGCAAACGAGCAAGAACGGCTTGCGGCATGAGCAGGGACTGACAGGCGGCGGGAAACCGCCGCCTGTCTGTTTTTGGACATTATGAGGAGACAGCAGATGGCCGACCGTGTTGCGGCGAATATCATCATTGGCGGGTGCGTGACGCCCGACCAGTTTGCAGCTTTGACAGAGCTAATTGCCGCCGAAGATCTGCGTGTGGAGTGGGACGGCGATCCGTTCGACGCGAACAGTATCGAACCGGACCAGCCGCTTCGACTTTATGCCTATGAGGTGCCGTGGGGAAGCTTCGAGGCGCTCGAACAATATTGCTGCGACCAGCAGATTGCCTTTGGGCGCTGGTCTGGGTCATGCCCGGGCAGTTTCGGGGCGGAGCGCATTGTCTATGATGGCAAGACCGGACCGCTCAATTATTCCGTCGATGAAGACGACCGGCTCGTGCTGCACACGCGGACCATCGGGCAACTCGGCTCGATGCGCACGATCAGGCGGTATATCGACGAGGCCGAAATCGAGATTCCGGCGTTTGCGGTTCAGGCGAACTAGGCTCGACTTCGCAAAGGCAGGCCATGATCTTAGCTGGCAAAAAATCTTCGGAGGTGCTGGGGCAAGGCCAAGAAATTGCGTCTGTCTAAGCATTCGCCCGTGAAAGGATGCCCATGATTCTCATATCAGGAACTTTGGTCATTGCTGCTGCCCTGATTGCAGGCGCTTTGCTCTGGTCGCTTGCGGTCCACGCCCTGCCTCTGTGGTGCGGCGGCCTCGCTGCCGTCACGGTCCACGCAGCGGGCGGCGGGATATTCGCGTCGCTGATGACGGGACTGGCGGCGGCGACCGCGACGCTCGTCATCGGGCAAATATTATTGGGTATTGCGCGTTCGCCGCTGCTGCGCATCGGCGTTGGGCTGGCTTTCGCCTTGCCTGCCGCCATTGCCGGATATCATGCGGCTTTAGGTCTGTCCGCTGCATCCGGCGTCGAAGGCATGGCTCGCGTCATCGTTGCTGCGACCGCTGCGCTGTTTACCGCCGCTGCGGCATATCGCGGCGCGCTTCGCCAGCGCAGCCAGCCCCGCCCGACAGCGCCGGAAGGGGCGTGAGTTCTGGCATCGCGGCGTTTTGAAGCAGGCGCTTCGCCAAATTGGTTGAAATCGCCGCCCGTCCCACAGTCAGGTTATTTGCGGGGCGACCGTGATTTTGCCGCCACGCTCGACCTGACATAGCAGAGGCGCTTGTTCGATCAGCCACTTCCCGCACCGAAATGCGCGGCACTTTGACGGATGGCAGCGGCTTTCTGGGACCGTGGTCAGAATACAGCGGCGACCCTGCCGAACGACAGTCGACGGACAATCTCATTGCAGGTCATCGCTTTTGGGGAAAAGTTCCAGTTGCCAGACTTCCTGATCTTTCAACCCGGACCCTGCGCCCATAACAGCCTCGTTGATGGCCTGGCTGGCAGCAGACGGGCTTCGCCCTCGCGGGACCGGCGCAACCGCAGCCGGACAACTATTTTCCGCCGGGCTTCGCCCTTTGCACCGCGAAACAAAATAGCCGCCGTCTGCGGTCCTTCGCTTCACTTCGGCCTTTCAGGTGCACCGGTCCCGCGCAGCTGCCTCACACCAGCCATCGAGGCTGCGATGGGCGCAGGGTTCGAGAAACTGAAAGGAAGTTATCATGGCAAATATCGGAACATTCACAAAGACCAGCGACGGCTACAAAGGCGAAATCGTCACGATGAGCGTTCAGCAGAAAAACGTCCGCATCGTTGCAGAACCCGACGGCGCAAACGAAAACGCTCCAAGCCACCGCGTCTTCGTCGGTCGCGCGGAAATCGGTGCAGGCTGGGCCAAAAAGTCGAACGAAGGCCGCGAATATGTCGGGATCAAGCTGGACGATCCGAGCTTCACGGCTCCCATCTACGCCAACCTGTTCGACGACGAGGACGGCAAGACCTTCAACCTCATCTGGTCGCGCGCCCGCGCATCGAACGGCGACTGATCGCCAGAAGCACTGCCCCGTCCGGCCCTGCCGGGCGGGGCTGGCTGCATGTTCAGAATATCGATTCGGGCGAAAGACCAGCACGCCAGTGGCAACGGGCGCAGATCAGCGCTGCGCGCTTATTCGCAGCCCTTGCCATCGCCATCCCGGTCGAGATGACGTCCATATCCGGGCTGTCCGGCACGCACCGGCGCTGCCCCTGCGGCGCGCGCCGAGGCACAATTGGGAAAATAGATCTCACCACTCATCGCGCGCTGGACCGGAGGCGGCGCGCCACCCGAGGCGCGATGGCAGTGCCGACCACCATTCTGCCGGTCGTTATGGCATCCGTCGGCTGCCAGACCGCCGCCATGTGCATAGGTGACACCGGTCGGCATTACGGCGCTCAACATTCCTAGAGCCATAAGATAGCGCATGCCCAACTCCCCCTTCGCCTGAGAGAATATGCCCCGAAAGTTTACATTTGTCGAACGCGCCTAACGGCATTTGTGCCCACGCCAGTATTTCTGCCATTTGGCCGCCCAGCCGCCTGCGACCATATTGCACGACACGTCGCCTGACTGGGGCGAGACACAGAAGGCAGCCGTCCGGTTACCACCTGCACCGCCATCCGACCGACACGTCATCGTCGGACCGCGCAAAAGCACATGACCCTCGCGCGATTGCCCGGTCGGCTTGCCGATGAGTTGCACGAGCGCATTGCGCGCATCGACCGGATCGGCATCGGGGCACGGATGGCCGACACTGCATGTCCCGTTCAGTTCCCGAGCTGCAACACCCGACAGGCGGACATGCGGCCCCTCGGCGCACCGGATGGGTCCATCGCCGTCCCATACGCGGACCGGCGTACATTGGAATGATTGCCCGGACGGAATGACCGCAGTGGCAAGTAGGACCGAAGATATCACTGGACCGTTCCGGACGGTGCCAAATTCTCGAGGTCAGCAATTCGTTGCAATATGGCCCTGAACATGGCGCTGCCGTCGAGATCGCCAGCGAGCAGCAATGCATCGGCTCGTTGCGACGCGTGAAACCACGCATCCTTGCCATGCTGTTGCAGCAGGCTGTTTGCGCAGGCCCAGATATGGCGCTCGGGCATCATCACCCTCCCTCCTCGTTCATTGTCATTAACTGTGATGGAAACGGCGTCGCCATCTCCTCGGCATCGTCGCCCGCCAGCCATCGCTGATAATCGTGCGGATGCAGGATCACCGGCATCGCCTTGGGATGGACCGGCGCGACCAGCGGATTGGGCTCGCAGGTCAGGAACGCAAAGACATTGCCTTCGCTCGACGGCCGCCAGATGCCTGCAAATGCAGCAATCGGCGCATCGGTGACCTTGAACCATATTTCCGCGCGCCCGGAATTGGGTTTTGGTTCTGCGACAGTCGAGAATGGCACCAGACACCGCTGGGCCGGTTTCGACAGCATGGAGCGCCAGAACGGGCTTGAAAGTTTGCGCACATTTGTCACGCGTTTGGTGACAGTGGTGCCTTCGCGTTTACCCGGCAGCGTGATCGGCACGCCCCAGGACATGCTGTCGAGGATCGTCTGACCATTATCGACCCGCGCAATGATGCCCTGATATTTCGGCCAGACATCGATTCTGGTTTGGGACCACTCCCCTTCATAAGGCGGCGCTCCGATATATTCGCGCCATGTCGGGATCGCTTCGGGATTATTGCGGTAGTGATTGCACATATCAGTTTGTCGATTTCGGCGCTTCAAACACCGTGGCGAATGGCTGGAAGCCGTTGGCGATCTGATCCTTCATGATCTTGCGTAATTTTGTGTGGACTTCATCGGCACGTTCTCGCTGTCCCTTTGGCGATCTGCCATATTCGATTTGCGTATTGATCGCCGCGATGACGTGCAACAGCGCCGTCGTCGCCACATTGGTATCGACATAGCCACCTATCTGGGCCTCGCGCAAAACACTGCCATCGCCGTGCGCTACGACTGTCTGCAATAATTTGGCGGTCAATAGTGCCATATTATCTTGATTGGTTTGGTTCATATCCTGGCCCTTAAGCGACGATGTGAAACCTGTTGGCAAAAGGCGAGCATTTCGTTGAAATGGATAAACCATGCAGCGGCCAAAGCGTCAATCTCGGTTGCGTGAAGGCGGATTTGCCTTGGGCTGGTTCGTCAATTGCTCGAAAGCGGTCCGCAACGCGCTCTGGCTGTCGATCGATGGCGAGACTCCCGCGCCCTCGATAAAACTGCACAAAAAGCCCCTGGCCTGCTGCGCACGCAGATAATTGCCCAGATATTCGGTCTGGCAGCTCTGGGGATCGGCGATGCAGGCGGCAAATCGCTTAAAATGTTCCGCATCTTTAATTTTGGAAGTTGCGTAGAGATAGGCGAGCGCAAAGCGGGGGCCGAGCGTGAGACTTACGGGTCGGCTGCTGCATTGATGGACAGCTTCCTGCACGACAAGTAGAGCATTGAATGACAATTGTTCCTGAGTGAACCGCATTTGCGAACTATGGAACATAAATAGAACATTGAGCAAGGGGGCAAGAGATGGCCAGCACGAATGATTTTGTGGAGTTGCTTGAAAATTCCGATTTCAAGCTTCTGGTAGCGCAGATATTTACCGTCGTAGCGAAGTCGCAGGAAAACGGAATAAGTGCAAATATGGCCTGCGATGCCCTGCAATATGTGAATGCGCTGATCTATGAAGCGAGTCCGCACAATGAAGGACCAAAGGGTCTGCGGGAAGCGCATAAGCAGATCGGTGCCGATAGCAGAGCCATGCTAGAATATATTCGAGCGGCTAGCCTGCGGCACGGACAGTCGCTTTTATTTTCGATGACCGAGCCGCCAACGGTCAACTAAGCATCGCGAACACGCCGCGAAACAGGCTGTAGACCATCCCCCCGCCCACGACAAAAAGCAGGATGGCAAATTCCAGTTCGATGCGCTGCGGGCGTTTCATAAGTTGTGAATGACACAGGCAGCGCGTGTAGGAAATCCACAATTTTGAAACGCTGACGATGTGCATTCTGGTAAGTGCAGCGGCTTCGCAAACCAGCAGCGGAGCAAAAGCCCTTCCCCATGACGCAAATGTGAAAGGTCGGCACTCTCATAAATTTTCATATTTTTTAGCGGTAGTTACAGACGCATCTTCAGTCGCATTGGTGCGACAATTTCGACCCCCGCAAGATTGTCACTCCCCCTCGCCTCGCCCGCTTCGCCATTGGTCTCTGCAACGAGCAGCAACCCGCTGCTGTGTCCGAACTTCAGCGGAGCCAGTCCATGGATGCCCGACCGACGCCAGTCATAGCCCGATATTTGCGGACACCCGATGCCGCGTTGCATCTGGGCCTGTCGGCCCGCACGCTCGAAAAGCATCGCTGCTTCGGAACCGGACCTGCATATCATAAACTCGGCGGGCGGATCGTCTATGCAATCGCCGATCTTGATGCCTGGGCCGAACTCGGCCTGCGCCGCTCGACCAGCGATCCCGGCCACGGCGTGGTCCATCCTGCCAAGCGTATCGACGGCTATACTGGCCCGGTCCGGCGCTGAGCCATATTATGCGGCGCTCATTATCTTTTTCTGACACCAGCCATCAACTCGACCTGTTCGTGAGTGCGGGCGGCGACATCGCCGCGCGCGATGCTCAGGATCTGATGGCGTGGCCTTTTTTCAGTCTGGCCAAGACGAGGCGCGTTCGTCCGATTGACTTCCGGCTGGGCGATACCACGATATTGGTCGAGGCGACCGCCGAGCACGGAATGGCGACGATCTGGGACGCCGATGTCCTGATCTGGATTGCAAGCCAGATCGTCGAGGCCCGTGATGCCGGTCGACCGACATCACGGCTGATTGCCGCGACCCCGCACGAAATCCTCGCCTTTACCCGGCGCGGCACCGGCAAGGCGAGCTATGACAGGTTGAAAGCCGGGCTCGACCGGCTGCAATCGACCAGTATCGCGACCTCGATCCGCCAAAATGATGCGCGGCGGCGACACCGCTTCTCGTGGATCAACGAATGGAAGGAACGGACCGATACGACTGGCCGCGCCACCGGCATCGAGATGATCATTCCCGACTGGTTCTACGACGGCGTCATTAACCGGGCGCTCGTGCTGACGATTGACCCGGCCTATTTTTCCCTGACCGGTGGCCTGGAGCGCTGGCTCTATCGCCTCGTGCGCAAGCATGGTGGCAGGCAGAAAGGCGGCTGGAGCTTCGACTTCCAGCATCTTCACCTGAAATCAGGCGCGCTCTCACCGCTGAAACGCTTCGCCTTCGACGTGCGCGATATTGTCCGGCGGCAGGCGTTACCGGGATATGCGCTCAGCCTCGAACATGCGCTTGGCCGCGAGCGGCTGAATTTTGTGGCGACCCCCGTCGATCCGTTCGACGCCGCCATGCGCCGCGTCGGCTATCGCTCTGGGGATAAGTCATGACCGGACACGGACTATCGGGAACCGCGAGGTTCGGACCATTGGGAACCGAAAGTTCGGACTATCGGGAACCGAAATCTGCTTCAAACACGCAGAACGCCTCGTCTTGCCACGCCCTTAACAATGCTAACGCGGAATCCTTCGGATTCCTGCTAACCGATCAGCATTCTGAATTGCGGCGCGACACTGCTCCCCGTTCACCGGTCACTGACGGGCTTTCCAATCATCGGCAGCTGACGCATGTGACCTTGGTCTGGCACAAGGGACGGCGCGAGGACTGGCTCAAATTCGGCAAGCCTGTCGCAAGCCACATCATCGACCGCAGGTGCCGACGCGAATCCTATTTGGCGGGTCAGATATTCGGTCTCGTTTGCTGGGCAGCCAATGATTACGGCACCACGCATTCATCGCTGTATATCGTGCGCGCACTTGGTGCAGGCGAACAGGTGATACCTGTGCCGCAGGTCGATCCCGGCGGCGACCTTTTGCTGTCGGTTCATGGCTGGACGAAGGTCGCTTCCGTGTTCCGCCTGATCGACGCCATCGAGGCGTCGGGTATCGATCCATGCGAGGTTGCGCCCGATCATTGGCAGCATATCCACAACCGGATCGCCGCGCGCGAAACGCCGCGTGGCTATTCGCCTACGCGCCATCGCGCCTGGCTCCAGCGCAAAAGACTGTCGTCATGATACGGCCCGGCGTCTTCCTCGCTGGCATCGTTAGTGCGTGCACGCTTGCCACGCTGACCGCGCCGGTTTCGCATTATGCGGTGTGGAATGTTTCGCCGAGCGTGCCGATGGGGCTGTATGCGATCCGCGGCAAAGCCAGCCTTCATGTCGGCGAACGTATCGCCATTGAGCCACCGCCTGCGCTGCGCCGCCTGCTCGCCGAACGCGGCTATCTGCCGATCGGCGTCCCGCTCCTCAAACGCATCGCCGCTGTGCGCGGCCAGCGCATTTGCCGATTCCGTCATGGCGTCACCATCGATGGCAGCTTTGCAGGCGTCGCGCGTTCGCGCGACCGGCAAGGCCGCCGCCTGCCTGCATGGTTTGGCTGCCGGACTCTGCGTGCAGGCGAGCTGTTTGCGATGAACGTGGACGTGCCGGGCAGCTTCGACGGACGCTATTTCGGGGTTTTGCAGCTGACCGACGTGATCGGTCGCGCGACGCCTGTCTGGACCGACGAGAGTGGCAATGGGGATCATGTCTGGTTCGCCGACCCACGCAATCCCGACATTTCAACGGCACTCAAATAAGGAGACTGAACCATGCAGATAGGTACATTTGTCGCGACCGCCGACGGCTTTGAGGGGCGTCTGACGATACTCGCGCTTCATACCGAACTCACGCTCGTCCCCGCCGAGCCATCCGACAGCGAAAATGCTCCGGACTACCGGGTCCTTGCAGGTGATTGGGGCGACACGCGCGAAGTTGGCGCGGGATGGAAGCGCATCGGCGAGAAAGCAGGCGCCTATGTCGCGGTCCAGATCGACGACCCGATGTTTACAGTCCCTTTGCGCGGTAATATCTTCCGGGGCGAAGGCAATGGACACATATTTGTCTGGACGCGTCCCGCCAAACGCGAGCCTGCGAACTGAACCATGCGCGCCCTCGCCGGCATATTGGCCCTGCTCGCTGCTCTGAATCTGCATGATATCTCGCCTGCTTTCGGGCAGGACGCTGGGGTCGAGGTGCAATCGCAGCGCATCGACATCGCTCCGCTGGTCACAGAGGCTGCGCAGCGGTTCGGACTGCCTGAAGAATGGATTTATGCGGTGATGCGCACCGAGAGCGCAGGCCGGATTAAAGCGGTTTCGTCAGCGGGGGCGATGGGCCTGATGCAGTTGATGCCCGGAACCTGGGCGCGCCAGCGCACCCGGTTCAGACTCGGCTCCGATCCGTTCGACCCGCGCGACAACATAATGGCGGGTACGTCCTACTTGCGCGAAATGTATGACAGCTACGGTGCTTCGGGCTTCCTTGCTGCTTATAATGCCGGGCCGGGCCGGTACGAAGACTGGCGCGATCGTGGTAGACCGCTGCCCGCCGAGACACGCAGTTATGTCGCCAAAATCTCTTCCATGCTGCAATCGGGAAGCACGCCGAATGTTGTCGTGAACGCAGCGCCAGTGCAGCCAATCCGGACCAACTGGACACAAAGCGACCTTTTTGCCGTGCGCGCCGATGCTGTTTCCGACTTGCCTGATGCCGATGACGCTTCCGCTTCGGTGGCTCCGCCCCTCGCTGCACCGCGCCAGCCTGGCGGCCTTTTCGCACCTGTTTCAGCAGGCCGTTCGCAATGAACTCGCATTTACCACTGTGGCGAACCCTGTCGTGGATTGGCGAAGGGCGGAGGAAGTTGAGATCGGAAGAAAGGAAGGGAAGTTTGGGATGGCAAGATAAAAGCCGCGCCGTCGGTTGGGGTGGAAAGGGGCAGAATATAAGGACTTCGAGCGCCATCCAGTCATCACCTCTGCTGGCACGCCTGCTCCGAAACGGCGCGTTTACGCCATTTTCAGCGCCGTCGCTGCGTCGATCCCCGGCAATTTCATGAGCGACGACGACTTTGAGATCAAAGCGGGGCGAATCAAAGATCGCGCCAGCGGTTCGGCCAAACCCAAGTCGCTTGTCGCCCAGGTCCGCGCGCTCTCGAACAAAGCCGGGCGCGTCGGCATAGGCAGCCGTCGTGGTCGGGGCACCGGCCGGCATGGTCGTGGTCGCAACGCAGCGCTGCGGCTCCGCAGTCATCGGGGCCAACGCCGCGTGCTCGTCAAGGCGCGGGTCGTCCGGCATCAAGGTTCGCGATTTTCGGCCGCGCCTTTGTCGCGGCACATTGCATATCTCAAACGCGATGGCGTTACGCGCGATGGCAAGGATGCGGAAATGTTCGGGAGCGATGACGCATCCGTCGACGGCAATGCCTTTGCGACGCGCTGTGCCAATGACCGGCATCATTTCCGCTTCATCATATCGCCCGAGGACGATGGCGAGATGGCCGATCTCAGGACGTTTACCCGCGAGCTTATGACCGACATGGCAGCCGATCTTGGCACTATGCTCGACTGGGTCGCGGTCGATCACTGGAATACCGACAATCCGCATATCCACATATTGCTTCGAGGGCGTACTGACGATGGCCACGATCTCGTGATCGATAAGGACTATATTCGCGAAGGCTTGCGCGGCCGCGCCGAGGAGCGAGTCACGATTGAGCTTGGTCTTCGCAGCGAACGCGAGATCGACAATTCTTTGGCGCGTGAGGTCGACGCCGACCGCTGGACCAGTCTTGATGCGCGGCTGCAACGCATGGCTGACGAGCTGGGTGGGGTCATCGACCTGCGTCCCGACCCCCAGCGCAACCAAACTGACATGGACCGCCATCTGATCGGTCGCGCCGGAAAACTGGAACGCATGGAACTGGCAATCCGGCTTGCGCCTGCCTGCTGGTCGCTCGGTCCCGGTCTCCAACCGACGCTGCGCGCGCTTGCCGTGCGCGGCGACATCATCAAGACCATGCACCGCGCGATGACCGGCACCGGCATCGAGCCCGATACCGGACGATTTGCCATGCATGACGATGCTGCGAGCGATCCGGTGATCGGTCGTCTGGTCGAACGCGGGTTGCATGACGAGCTGACTGGCCAATCCTATGCGATCATCGACGGTTCGGATGGCCGCGTGCATCATTTGCGCTTTGCCGATCTCGACCAGACAGGCGACGCTGTACCCGGTGCGATTGTCGAACTTCGTACATGGACTGACCGGCGCGGGCGGCAGGGACAATCCTTGTGGGTGCAATCCGACCTCTCGCTCGCCGAGCAGGTGACAGCGCGCGGCAGCACCTGGCTCGACCGGCAACTATTGGCATCCGAACCCGTCCAGTCGGGTGGCGGGTTCGGAAACGAGATCGAGCAGGCGAAACTCGACCGAGCCGAGCATCTGGTATCGGAAGGTCTGGCTACGCGCCGCGATGGCCGGATCATCCTTGCGCGCGATATATTGAACAGTCTGCGGTCACGCGAACTGGCAGAAGTGAGCGATGCGATCAGTAAGCGGACCGGCTTGCCGCGCCGGCAAAGCGCAGACGGCGAAGCGGTGTCGGGCATTTATCGCGAACGGTTGCAACTCGCGTCGGGCCGTTTCGCGATGCTCGACGACGGGCTTGGGTTTGAGCTGGTCCCGTGGCGACCTCAACTCGACCGGCAAATGGGTCAGCATGTGTCAGGCAACATGAAAACGGGCGGGGGCATCGAGTGGTCGCTTGGCCGGTCACGCGGCATATCGATATAGGAGTGAAGGACAATGCAGACCGCAATCTTGACAAACGCACCACATGATGCTTATATCCGCATCAGGAGACACGATATGGCAAGTGCTGCTATTATTGATCGAACTATTCCTGCCGCTGCTGGATTGCAGAATTTTGCGAGCGATGGCGACCGCAAGCGTCTGACCGGGACAGCGGTCAAGGCGGTATTGCGGCTGGTCGACAAATGGCATGGCAGCAATGCCGAAGGCGCTGCCTTACTGGGCGTTTCCGAAAGCACATGGGACCGGATGAAGTCGGGCAAATGGGAAGGCACGTTGAGCCAGGACCAGTTGACCCGCGCATCGGCGCTAATCGGTATCTTCAAGGCGCTCAACCTGTTGTTCGCTGACAGCATGGCGGATCGCTGGCCGCGTCTTGTCAACCGTGGCCCCTTGTTCGGGCAGCGGTCGCCGATCGACGCGATGATCGAAGGCGGTATCCCGCTGATGCTCGAAACCCGGCAATATGTAGACGCGCTGCGTGGCGGGCTCTGAACCGGCGCTTCCGCTGGTCCGCGAGGCCTTCCCGCGCACCATACGTCTTGTCGCCAGCGCCCGGCTTCGGGCTGCGGTTCTCGAAGCGCTTGCGGACACCGACGATGAACGCGCCCTGCTGGCTGAAATCGAGGGCGCGACGAGCGGGAGGCTGGTCGCCGAAGCCAGAGGAACCGGCGGCCTAAGCGAAGACGAACTTGTTCACGGCGTGCCGCATGCGAAATTCATAAACGCCAGTTTCGCTTACGCCAAGCCGCGCGAGCCGATGCGCTTCAATCCCGAGAACAGAGGCGCATGGTATGCTGCGCTTGCCGTCGAGACCTGCATCTTCGAGGTCGGACATCATCTGACCAAAGCGCTTGCCGATGCAGGCGACTTCAACGCTGTCGTCGAATATAGCGAGATGCTCGCCAGCATGTCTGGGGTGTTTGTCGATCTTCGTCCCCTGCCCGATCATCCCGCGCTCGATCCCGAACCTTACACCGGCTATGCCGCTGGCAATGTCATTGCAGCCCAGGCCCGCGCCGACGGCCATAATGGAGTCATCTATCCCTCAGTCCGTCATGAAGGCGGCACCTGTATTGCCGCGCTCTGGCCGAATGTCGTTCAATCCGTCGTGCAGGGCAGCATGTTTCGGCTGATCTGGTCCGGAACGCCCGAATATCGGTTCGAGGCCATAGACGGCTGATACGCTGATATTGCCATCTGTTCGCCAGCCTTGGTGCGCCACGTCTTTGCTCTTGAGTTTTGCTGTCAGGCATTATGACTTTGCTGCAAGCAGCAGGAGCAAAGCCAGTGACGGCCGCAAAAATTCTCTGGGGCCAGGTACTGGCGGTCGCAATGATCGTGCTGATCAGCGTCTGGAGCGCAACGCAGTGGACCGCATCGGCGCTGGGGTATCAGGCTGAACTGGGCACGCCTTGGTTCGAGTTTTTGGGCCACCCCGTCTACCGGCCCTATGACCTGTTCTGGTGGTGGTTTGCCTTTGAAGCTTATGCGCCGCACGTTTTCGATACTGGCGGGTTGATCGCGATGTCGGGCGGCTTTGCAGCGATCATTATTGCCATTGCGATGTCGGTCTGGCGCGGACGCGAGACGCGCAACTCTAGCACCTATGGATCGGCGCGCTGGGCGAACCACGGCGACATATTACGCGCCGGCCTTCTGGGCGAGAAGGGCGTGGTGCTTGGCAAGTTCAACAACAGCTATCTGCGTCATGACGGGGCGGAACATGTATTGTGTTTTGCGCCCACACGCTCGGGCAAAGGCGTTGGCCTTGTTATCCCGACATTGCTCACCTGGCCTGGCTCTGCGGTCGTGCACGACATCAAGGGCGAAAACTGGAGCCTGACCGCCGGGTTCCGGTCAGGGTTCAGCCGGGTGCTGCTGTTCGATCCGACGAACGTGCAATCGGCTGCTTACAATCCTTTGCTCGAAGTACGCCGCGGTCTGTCCGAAGTGCGCGATGTCCAGAATATCGCCGATATCCTCGTCGATCCTGAAGGCAGTCTCGAAAAGCGCAACCACTGGGAAAAGACCAGCCATTCGCTGCTTGTTGGTGCAATACTGCATGTACTTTACGCTGAAGCCGACAAGACGCTTGGCGGTGTCGCTGCGTTTCTGTCAGATCCCGCGCGCTCAATCGAAACCACGCTCAAAGCGATGATGACGACGCCGCATCTGGGCGCGGAAGGTCCGCATCCGGTTGTCGCCAGCGCCGCACGCGAACTGCTCAACAAGTCGGAGAACGAACGTTCGGGCGTATTGTCTACTGCCATGTCGTGTCTCGGGCTCTACCGCGATCCTGTGATCGCGCAAGTGACTGGCAGGTCGGAATGGCGGATCGCTGATCTGGTCGAAGGCACGCGCCCGGCGACGCTCTATCTCGTTGTCCCGCCGTCCGACATCAACCGCACCAAACCGCTCATCCGTCTCATCCTCAACCAGATTGGGCGGCGGCTGACCGAAGAATTGGAGGCTGGCAATGACCGGCACCGGTTGTTGCTGCTGCTTGACGAGTTCCCCGCTCTTGGCAGACTCGACTTCTTCGAAAGCGCTCTGGCGTTCATGGCCGGATATGGCCTCAAGGCATTTCTGATTGCGCAATCGCTGAACCAGATCGAGCGGGCTTATGGACCTAATAACGCAATACTCGATAACTGCCATGTGAGGGTGGCGTTTGCGACCAACGACGAGCGCACCGCTAAGCGCATATCGGAATCTTTGGGCACTGCGACCGAACAGCGCGCCATGAAGAATTATGCAGGCCACAGGCTTTCGCCGTGGCTCGGTCATCTGATGATCTCCCGCTCTGAAACCTCACGGCCGCTGCTCACGCAGGGTGAAATCCTGCAATTGCCCGATACCGACGAGATCGTGATGTTGTCCGGAGCGCCTCCGGTGCGCGCAAAGAAAGCGCGTTATTATGCGGACCCGCGGCTGCAAAGCCGGATCATAGCTCCTCCGCAGCCAAGCGCTAACCAAAATGTTCAGCTGGCTTCCGATGACTGGAGTGGTCTTGCACCGGTAAAGCCGAACCGGATGCCGTTGCCGCCGGCTCCTGCAGCGCAAGACGAAGTAAATGGCGGGCTTCGCCGGGAGCCCGAACTGCCGATGCATGTTGAGGTCGCGCCTCAACGGCCACCGCAAATCAACGAGTTCGACTTTAGCAGCGGAAGTGAGGCCGATGACGATGCCGCCAGGTCGGCCCGCCTTCGCGACCGGATGGTCGGCAACGCCCGTCAGGCTGCGCTCGATCCGGGTGACGGGATCGAACTGTGAAGTCGAAACACACCATCCGGCTTTCGCCAGAGGTTGCAGGGCAACTGGCCGAATACGCAATCAGAAAGCGGGCGTCTCAGGCTGAGATTGTCGAAGCAGCTTTGGTATCGTTTCTGTCGCCCGACGGTTCGGAACGGATGGAGGCAGCATTCAGCAGGCGGATAGATCGGGTAATGCGACAGCTTGAGCAGTTGGACCGAAACGTCGAGGTCGGGAATGAAGCCTTGGCTTTGTTTGTTCGGTTTTGGCTTACGGCCAATCCGCCGCTGCCGGATAGTGCTTTGGCTTCGGCGCAGGCTCAGGGGAAGGAGCGATATGATGGTTTTGTGCAGGCACTCGCGCGGAGATTGGATACTGGCGAGAGGCTAGCTCACTAAGCCTGCTTTCGCTAGCGGTTTTCGCGAGCTTCAAGTTTGGCTGAAGCAGCGATTGTAAGCCGACTGGGAAAGGCATTCAGCCTTGACTTCATTCTTAAATCGTGCGGATTATTGCGTAATCCTTCCCCGCCCTAAAACAAAGACACAAAGTTCCGCGCAGGATTGGTTTAGACAAGAAAAGGAGACCGCCTATGGCACTTAAACCAGGACCCAAGCCGATAGCAAAATCAACGGGTAAACCCGATCAGCGTCGCCGTGACAACAAAACCACTCCAGGTAACACACCGTCCCTCAAACCCAGCAAATGTAGCAAGCCTCCCAAAAAGAAGTGAAAGAGCCGCAGATCGCCGTGCATGGGAGGACCGGTTTCGCTGACATTTCGGTCGTTCGAAGGCGAACTCACTATTGATGAAAGCTGCCATCCGTTCACGTGCTGCGACCCTTGAATTCGATGTCTGGAATTGGGCCATTTGCTCCTAACCGCTTTTCGCCGCTCCGCCGAATTAAGCAGCCATTGCAGCGACACCGCTTCCAGCCGATCAATCTCCCAGTCCGCTTGCGACGTTGTGGTCAAGATCTCCCAATCAATTTGGCACCTACCAGCGATACGCCAACTCGACACCGAACACCCTGGGTGGGCTGTAACGGTTTATGGTTGGTGCTTGGGCTACGAAGTAAACTTTATCGAATAGGTTGTTGGCAAATGCCGTAATCCGCAGCTTGCCAAGTTCGACGCCGCCGCGCACGCTAACCAGTTGATAATCATCGAGATCGACCGAAGTCGCAGTTAGTTCCTGCTTGCCGCCCCATTGCGCATTGAACAAGATGTTGCCAGTAAGCGTAATATCTTTGGCAACCGGATAACGCAGGTTCAGGTTGGCCGAGGCAAGCCAGTCGGGCACCTGCGCCAGATCCAGCCCGGCGTAACGTCCCGATTTTACGTCGCCGCCCTGCCGCGAACCGCTGAGTGCCAATCGGGCAGTACCGGCGCCGATATCAAAGCTTTTGGTGAACTCTGCCTCGATGCCCCAGCTTTTGGCATTGCCTGCATTGGTGAGGTAACTGACCGCAGCCACGGGGCAGGCGGCGTTGGTGAGGGCGCATCCGTCATCGACCTGCGCGATCAGATCCTTAAGCTCGGTGTAGTAGCCGGCGACCGCAAAATAGGCCCGGTCTGCTGGCACACCCTTGAAGCCAAATTCGTATGTGGTCGAACTCTCGTCGCCGAACAGTACGACCACCGGGCTCGGCGCGCGCGGATCGCTCAGCCGCGTATTGAAGCCGCCCGCACGATAGCTGCTGCCGACCTTGCCATAAGCCAGAACATCACTGCCGAGTTTGTAGGATAGTGTGGCATTATAGGAGAGATTTTCGGAACTGATTGCAGCATCGATTATGCGCGACGGCCCGCCGCTTGGTAAACCGGTGCCGATGTCGAACTGCCGTGAACTGATCGTGCGTTCATCCCGCGTAAAGCGCAATTCGCCAGTGAGATTGAGCGCGTCCGTCAGATCATAGCCAAGCGAGCCATAAGCAGCATAGCTTTCAAATTCGAGCTGCGATGCCACTCTGTTGCCCGGCGAAGGGTTGGCGAGCGTTGGCGTGCGGGTCGTCGTAACTGAAAATGCGCTGTCGAGCAAAAGCAGGTCAGCGCCGACCAGCCAGGTCAGGCGACCATCGGCAGCATCACCACTCACATGCAGGTCCTGCGTGAAGCTAGAAGTATCATCGACGACGAACGAAGCGGCGCTGGCGTCGAGCGGCGTTGCTGCGCCGATTTGACCCGCAGCACGGGCGCGCATCAGTTCGGCGGGGCTGATGGCGTCATTGTCGAGGTCATATTCAGAAGCACGTTCACGGTAGAGGGTGGTCGACACAAGCTGCGCGCCGCCCAAGTCGAGCTTCGCTGTCGCCTGATAAGCATTGATGTCCTGCTCCGCACGCGGCGCAGTGTTCCAAGGATAACTGAATTGATTCTGGGTATAGCCACCCGGGAAACCCGGCGTGCCGGCCGGAATGGAAATTTGGTAATGGATCGTCGGCGTTACCAGATCCTGCGTTTCAGCGAGCAGGACCAGATCCAGAGGCCCTGTGCGGACACGCAGTTGCCCGCGCAAACCATAGCCTTTCTGCTGGTCGAAATAGACGTCGTTGTCGGGGTTATAGAAAAAACCTTTGTCCTGTTCGATTATATCGGTGCTGACCCGTATCGCAACCCCATCGGCAAGCGGCACATTTAATGCGCCTTGGAATTGCGCGCTGTTATTTTCGAACGCATAGCGCGCCGTAGCAAAGCCACCCAGGTTGAACTCAGGCTCAGCAGAAATCACGTTTACTGCACCGCCCACAGCGTTGCGACCGTATAGCGCGCCCTGCGTGCCCCGCAGAACCTCTACGCGACCAATATCGAGAAGATCCAGCCTGGAGAAATTGCGTCCTCCGATGCCGCCGCCACCGATATAACTGCCGTTCCGGTACAAGCCGATGCTGGGATCGCCATTGGTCGCGCGCGCGGTCGATGACGCACGGATCGAAATTTCGGACGTGATGGAAGAGTTGAGGTTATTGAAGCGGACGCTTGGCTGGTCGGCAAGCAATTCGCCGCTGCTGGTTGCGCCGCCACGATTGGCAAGCGACTGGGCGTCGATGACCGAAGCTGCGGTCGGTACGTCGGCAAGTCGCTCCTCACGGCGGCGGGCTGTTACGATGATGTCGCTGTTTTCGGCTGCCACTGTATCAGCACCCGCGTCATCTGCGGGTGCCGCTTGGCTTTGGGCCGAGGCCTCGGTCGGCGCCAACAAGACGAAAGCTGCGCCTGCCCACAGAATTGCAAAACCCTTTGCCATGCCATCCTCCAAATTATCGTTTTTGTGATTATTATCGATAATTTCACCGATCCCAACGCGAAGTCAATAGGCTTTTTCGGTTTTGGTGAGCGCGGTAGCGGATTGGCTGGTCAGGTAACGGCAGCCACCAGATCGCGGCACGCCCGCGCTGTCGCGGCCAATGGAAGCGGCGCAATTGTCGAAAGATCGTCGCTCGCCGCATGGTGTAATCGGTGCGCGCCAAAAATTCCGGCCAGCCGGGGATAGCCGCCCTTGACGATTTCGGTCAGCTCGCCCGCAGTGCCCTGATCGGCGGGATATGCCATTTCCAGCCCCGGCTGGCCGGAGAAAATGCGTCGCGCAATGGGCACCAGGTCGGGTGATGTCACCAGAAAGCGAAACGGGTCTGCGCTAGGCAGCGGCAACAGCCGGTCAGGAAGCTCGTGCCAGTCGCGGGTCGCTACATTTGCGCCCAAATGCAACCAGAACGCCGTTTGTGCAGGTGGCGGGCCGACATCGGCAACCAAATGGCTGGCCCCGAGATTCTCGTATTCATGGCCGCTATTGCATACGAACAAAAGATTATGGTCGGGCCGCGCCGATATTGCCCATTCGGCCAATGCCAGCCAGATGGCGATTCCCGGACCGCGTTCACCGACGCAATCGGTCCAACCCGAGCGCGGGGTCGAAACTACCAACCAAGGCTGGCTACCGACGACCCGACGTGCAACGATGTTCACAGCAGGGCGGCGTCCGCCGATCCCCTGAATCGTTAGCCGCGCATCGTCGCCGCGCGCGGCGGCTGCAATCACCCGCGCTGCATCGGCGGGTGCCAGCAACGCGACCGGATGGCCGAACAAGGGCTTGTCAGCGGGCACGTTGAGGAGCAGCGCCTGACGGCTGGGGCCATTTGTAACCAGTATCGCCGCTTCTGCCCCACGTTCAAAAGCGTCGGACAATGCACCCTGCACTGCCTTATCCGTGACCGTCGACCAGCGCCGGAAAGGAAGCCGGATGACGGCAATGGCACCCTTCAAATTTCCACTCATGTCAGCAAGACGCAATCGGGCCGAAAGCCCCTTCACCGGCGTTGGCCGCACGAGGGGCTGGGCAAGCAATGCTATCCGCAAATCACCCAATTTCAGCTCGGCCCGCTGCGTGTCGAACCATGGCACTTCGAACGATTGCTGCCCGACCGCAAAGCCAAGCTCAGCCAGCCGCGCTGACAGCCACTTCGCCGTCTTTATGTCCCCGACTCCCCCCGCCGCCTTATTGCCAGCCGCCGCATAGGTAGCGACGTCCGCCATCAGCCGGTCGGGCGTGAAAGCATCTTCGGTTGCATCGGTAACAAGGGGCGACGCACCGGCCGCTATCGGGATTCCGACACCAGCCGCCAGCACGCCGCGTCGGCTGATGACCGGCTTGGTCATATTGACTTGCCACGACCACGGGTCGTTTTTGCCTTCGGCCGACTATGTTTGGCCAGATATTCGTCGAGAGCGGGCGCGAACATATCCTGTGAAACGGCAATCAGATCGCGCGCGACACGTTCTGCCTCGTCCGGTTCACGCGCCACGATATGGCGGCATAATTGTTCGTAAAGCACAGCCGATCGCTTGCCGCCATTGGTGTCATTTGCCGCAATAAACTCTTCGGTAAACACATTATGTTGCCACCGCGCCAATATTGCCAACCGGTCGAGCAGCTCCAGCGCCAAAGGGCCGTTGCACCGCTTGGCAATATAACGCCCGATCCTGTTCGACACTTTCAGATGTTCGAAACTGTTGTCAGTACGCTGTGTCACGTCTTTATACTCCACCAGCCGGTGCAACAATTCGCGGCCGTCGCGGTCGCTCATTTCCTTGCAGGCGAGGCGGCAGACAACGCCAAACAGCGCTTTCCACAGCTCGTAGACTTCGGCCGCCGCATGTTGGTCGATGTCGATAACGAACGCCCCGCGCCATGGCACGACCTTGATTAACCCGATGCTGGCGACCTGGCGAAACGCCTCTCGCACAGGCGCATGACTGACATTGAAACGGGCCGCGATTTCACGTTCGCGTATCCATGAGCCGGGCGGGATACGCCATTCGACGATGTCGTTGATTAACAATCGCGCAATCACGCGGTCCTGCGTGGCGCCATCTTCATCGGGCCGGTCACCGGAGATCATGTGTGTCGCTCCCGTTTCGTGATCTCGCATGCTCCTTCATCATGCTCTCCCTAAAAGCACTTGCAACCAAAGATTACTTGGCCAATATTATCGATAATAATCGGCAAAACAAGTCGGCATTTTCGGAAAGGATAGGATGTGAGAGCGTTGCTAGGTAGCGTTTTGCGGTCGGGAATTGCTTTTCCCTTCATATTCATGGCGACCCCGACTTTGGCAGGCGATGCCGCTATCGGCTGCGCCGCAGCAATAGCCTATTCCGATATGCACCGGGGCGAGGCGGTGCTGGTCTTGCGCGACGGCGTGCCGGTTTGCCAGTCCGAAGATGTGACCAGTGCACATGAGCTGTGGTCCGGAACCAAAAGCTTTGTCGGCATCATGGCGGCGGCGGCGGTGCAGGACAAGCTACTGACGCTCGATGAAGCTGCCGCAGATACGCTGACCGAGTGGCAAAACGACCCCGCCAAAAAGGCAATCACCGTTCGTCACCTGCTATCGATGACCAGCGGCCAACCCAGCACTATCGGGCGGCCCGAAGGCTATCGTGAGTCGCTGGCCGTTGCACTGACCGCCAAGCCCGGCGAACGTTTTCAATATGGGCCGTCGCAGCTACAGATTTTCGGCGAGCTGCTGCGCCGCAAGCTCAAAGCGGCAGGACAGAATGAAAACCCGCGCGAGTATCTTGAACGGCGTATCCTGAAACCCCTAGGTATTCGCATCGCGCAGTGGCGCAACGGGCAGGACGGCCTGCCGCTGATGCCGCAAGGCATGGTGCTGAGTGCCAGCGAGTGGGCCAAGTTCGGCGAGTTTGTCCGCAACGGCGGCAAGATCGGCGGCCGCGCAGCAGTGGACGTCGCAGCCTTTGCGCAATTGTTCCGGGGCAGCGCTGCCAACCCGGCTTATGGCCTGACATGGTGGCTTCCGGCCGCGCCCAAGGTGCCCGACTTTGTGACTGCTTCCACCGATGTCGGGCGTAATGCTGCCGAGCTGCCGCGAGATTTGGTCTATGCCGCAGGCTTTGGCGACCAGCGGCTGTTTGTCATTCCGTCTTTGCGATTGACCATCGTCCGCCAAGCCAGCATCGACCTCGCATCGCTCCGGCCCGGCGCAGCGAGATCGAAACCCGGCTGGTCGGATTTTCAGTTCCTGCGACTGCTGCTGAAAGGGAAAAAACCGGAGCAGTGATCAGATCTTGGTCGTCACCATGAAGCGCTGACGGTCTTCGCCAATCTTGCGCTTGACCTCTTCGAGCGCGTTATTTTCGGTTGCGACCAGCATTGCCTCAAACAAGCGCTGGAAATGCTCGCGCATCGCTGCCCGGGCGGCAGAAGGATCTCGGTGGCGCAGGGCCTCCAATATAGCGGCATGCTCATCGGTACGCGCCTTGGCATCGGTGACACACACGCTGGCATAGACTTTGCGTACCTGGGGCAATTCGTTGCGAATGCGCCAGAGCGATTGAACGGTGAATTCGACCACCGGATTGCCTGACATGCGGGCAATGGCCAGATGGAATTGCCGGTCGATATCATCGCCCTCATCATTGCCATTGGGATGCGCAACCGACATCGCATCGATTAGGGCCTGCAATTCCGCCAAACCCGCATCGGTCATGTTCGCGGCAGCCAGTGCTGCAGCCTCGGCCTCGATCACCGCACGCGCTGCGGTCAGTTCAAAGGCTGTGACATCCGGCAGCGCGCCCACCGCATCGGGCGACCGGCTTTGGACATAAGCCCCCGAACCGGTCTTGATGGTAATATAGCCGAGCGCTTCCAGCGCAATTTCGGCCTCACGGATAGTGACGCGGCTGACATCAAAGCGCTCAGCGAGTTCGCGTTCGCCGGGCAAGCGACTGCCGGGCGGGAAGGTGCCCTCGTCGATAAGCTGCAAAATCTCACCAACAATATTCTGGTAGAGACGCTTCTTCACCATATTACGCCTTTGGCTGTTACCTCTTCATACCAATATTGCATACCACAGCTAATATTGTGCGCAAGCGGGTCAGCACCCGCCATGTGACTTGCCTTGCGCCACCGACCAGAGCAGGAGACGCATTCCGGAATGCGTGCCGCAGGCCATAAAGATTGGCCTGACGGCGGTTGCCGGACATCGGCATATCGTCGATCCGACACGTTCAAAGCCCATCATTTGCCGCACGTGCCTTTTTGCATGCCGGTGCCGCAGGGATGGCTTGCGCGCACAGAAACGCGATCACGCGCATGGTCATTTCCGATTGGCTTGCGGGGACGAAATTTCCATGGCCTCCGCCGGTGACGACAAACAGGCCGGACCGCACCTCCAGCGCATCGAGCCTGCGCTTGAGGTCGAGCGACTGTGACAGCGGCACGACCGGGTCGGCGTCGCCATGCGCGATAAAAATGGGCGGGCTATCGGCGGCGAGCCAACTCACCGGCGACATTTGGCGTGCTATGTCCACGGCGTCGGGCCGCTCGCCGATCCAGCGCGCGACGGACGGGTGGAGTGCAGCCGAACCCGCTCTTTGCGCGGTCAGGTCGGTCGGGCCAAAAAAGTCAAGGATCGCTGCGGCGCGGGGCGCATCTTGACATTGGTCGAGGTCGACATCGTTCTTCTCCGGAAGCAATCCCGCCATCAACGCGATATGGGCGCCCGCCGAGGTTCCCGAAAGGATGATCCGCTTCCGATCGAAGCCGAGGCTATTGGCATTGGCACCTACCCAATGGAGGGCGCAACGGGCGTCCTGGACGGCAGCGGGCGCGGAGGCCTCACCCGCGAGGCGATATTGCACTGTCACTACCGAAAAACCCGCAGCGAGATAGGGGCGGAAACCGGCCCAGCTCGCCGGCCGCTCGCCGCGCGCCCAGCCACCGCCGTGAAAATGGACGAGCACTGGGCCGGGCACCTTCGCGGCGTCGGGATGGAGATAGGCGTCGAGGTGGAGTGCTCGATCCTCGACGGTCAGATAGGCGACATCCCTCAACGTTTGTGCTGGAACGACCTCGGCCTGCGCTGTGGCTGGCCTGGCGGCTACGCTCGCCAGTATTGCCAGACCGGCACCAAGGCTCGCCATGACCCGGACATTCCCCCCCATGGCAATGGCGACCCTGCTGGCAACAGTCATACAATCTCCAAAGGTCATCGCTGGCCGCCTCCCTGAACGCATCTCAGATCCGCGCCCGGATGCCGATGAAATATTTCGAGCCGTAATAATGATATTGGCGGCTGCTGCCATAGACAGGCATGTAGGTTGCCTTGGGCTCATTGAAGACATTGAGCGCTTCGAAACGTAGCGACACGCCCGGCATCAGATTGAGCGAGGCGCGAAAATCGACGGTTTCGTTTGGCGCAACATAGCGCAGCTGGCTATTGCCGCCGACGAAGTCCTGCAAATAATTCGAGCGGTAATTGTAGATCGCCTGCAGCGATACCGGGCCGATGTCGTAATAGGCCTGCACTGACAGCACATGCTTCGAATAGCCCGACAGGTTCCCCGACGGAATGATTCCGGGACTGACGGTTTCGGTTGCGGGATCATAAATGTCACCGAGGCGGATATCCTGCGTTTCGAAGCTCGAATTGGCGTAATTGTAGCTGACCTTGGTGCCAAGCCCGTCGAGCGGCGCCGGCAAGAAGCTGAAGCGCGTCGCTGCGGTGAGTTCGAGGCCATAGATGCGCGATTTTTCAGGACTGTTGCGTGTCTGCGTTACGGGGATCGACACTGACTGTCCGTCGATCGTGAAATCTTCATTGAAGACCACGGGCTGGAAGCCGCCGTTGAACTGCTTGTAGTAAACGGTCGCCGAGAGCAGGCTGTCCTTGTTAGGATACCATTCGAAGGCAAGGTCGGCGTTCCATGACATCAGCGGCTTCAGGCGGGGGCTGCCGTTCGCCGTGATGTTGCGGATCGCGTCTTCGATCGAGGTGAAGCTGGTGCCGTCCTCGAGCAGGATCGTGCGTCCGGCGCCGAGCACGCTCGGATTGGGTCGCGACATTGCGCGATAGGCTGCGGCGCGGACCAGCGTGTTCGGCGCAACCTCGAAGATCGCGTTGATGCTGGGCAGGATGCGCGTGTTCTGGCTCTTGATCGTCACCGTATCGAAATCGCCCGAGGTGACCAAGCGGATCGTGCCGTCGGGGTTGGTGACGATGCTGAGATCGCTGCGGAGGCCGTCGGAGATGACGCGCGTGTTAACGACGCGGATGCCGACATTGCCGCGGACCGGCATATTGCCCAGATCGCTGCCGTATTCGGCCATCACATAGCCCGCGAGGGTGCGTTCGGCGACGTCGCGGTTGGCGACCGAGCGGATATTTGCTGGAAGCCCCGGATCCTCTGCGCCCATATATTCGCGGAACAGGCAGTCGACGTCGAAGGTAGCCCAGCTGTTGATGCTGTTGCCATTGGCCGCCGAGAGGAAATCGGTCTGCGGAAAAGCCTGGCGACACAGATTGTTGATACGGCGGTCCTCGGCGATCACCGGGTTCAGATTGAAATCGCCATTGCGCACGTCATAGTCGCGGAAGGTTAGTTCCGACCAGCGGCCGCCGGCCGACAGCGATTTGAGGAAGCCGTCCATTTCATAAGCGAGGTCGAAACGCCCCGCGTAAATCTCGTTGTGGCGCTTGCTCTCGTCGCGGCGGAATCGTGCATCGTCCCAGAACAGATTGTGGTTGTTGAGGTCGAAGCGCGGATCGATCGTGATCGTCGGCACGAAGCTGCCCGGCGTGATCGTATAGGTGTAGGGAACGCGCATGCTATTGGCCGCGAAGCCGTTGGCCGTGGTGCTGAAAAAGTTGCGAACATTGTTGACGTCAAAAGGATCGGTGCGGAGCCGGACATTGCGCTCGATTTCGGTACGGATCGTGCGTGAATAGCTGCCGTCGAAGGTGAGGGTCAGCCGGTCGCTCGGTTGCCATTCGACTGACAAGCCACCCCCAAGATACTCCTCCGACCGCGACAGTTCGGACCCGTTCGATTCGAGCGAGGAGAGTCCGTTCAAGCTCTGGATAATGCCATTTTCGTCGAACACCACGTTGGTCAGCCCAAAGCGGCCCTCCGACAGGTTGAGGTCGCGGCGGCTCTCGACGAAAGTGCGGTCCGAATACTGGATGTCGAGGTTGATATTGAATTGGTCCGAGGGACGCCACTGGATGGCACCGAAGATTGCGTCGCGCTTGTCGGCCTCGCTGATCTGGCGGAAGGTGTAAGCGTTGGGGACGAGGTAGAAGGGGCGGTTCTGCCCATATTCCGCGCGCGTATATTCGTCGCAATTGTTGTTCGCGACGACGGGAGTGGCTTGGCAAGCAGTCCAGGTCGTCGACGCGGCATAGGTTTCTTCGGGATTGTTCGTGTCGTTGCGCTGGACGCCGATCGCGATGCCGATTGTGTCGTTCGCAAACTGGTCAACATAACTTAGCGTCCCGCGCCAGCCGACGCCGCCGTCCCGGCCAACGATGCGGTCGCCATAGGGGTTATACTGGGCCTTGATCTCGCCCTGCAGGCGGCGCTGTCCGAAGTCGAGGGGACGCAATGTGCCGATCTCGATCGTGCCCGCGACGCCACCTTCGACCAGGCTCGCCTGCTGGGTCTTGTAGATCTTGATATTGTTCACCAGTTCCGACGGAAACTGGTTGAAGTTGACCGAGCGGTCGCCGCTGCCGTTTGTCGCGTCTCGGCCGTTGAATGTCGAGTTGCTGAGGAAGGGACCGAGCCCGCGCAATGCGATTTCGGAGGCGTCGCCCTTTTCGCGGTGCGTGGTCGCGCCGGTGATCGTCTGGATCGCCTGGCCGACCGAGATCGCCGGTATGTCGCCGATGTCGTCGGATGACAGCGCGTCGACGATAGCCATTTCCTTGCGCTTGGTGTTGATCGAATTCTGGATCGTTTGGCGGATGCCGGTGACGACGATCGCGTCATCCTGATCCTGCGTCGGCGGTTCTGTCGCGGCTTCCTGCGCAAAGGCGGGCATCGCGACCAGCAGTGTCGATCCCGCGCCGGTCATCAAGGCGGTGCGCAGCATGCGCAGACGAAACTGCATGTGAGAACTCATTATCTTCTCTCCCTTGATATGTTGCTTCTGTTCTGGTCGAACATTCTGCATAATTGTCAACCGTAGTGTAAGCCAAATATTGCTACCAATTTGCGGTTCGATGTGGCATTCAGCGCAGAAGTTGGCTCCGCAGCGCTGGAACCTCTTGGGCCAGGGCCTGCGCGACCTGCCGTGCCACAACCTCGGCGCCGATATCGCCCAGATGGGTGTAGTCGAACTTGCGCGTTACCTGCCCGCGCGGACCGTTACCCTCAATCGGCTTGGGCTCCGCTGGCGCGGGGCGGGCGGTCAGCGTCGTTCCCGCCTTGGCGGCGGCGAGCTCCGCGGGCGTCGGCGGTTCCTGCGCGAGTTTGGTCGCGGTTTCGGCGCCCATCTCCTGTGTCAGCGCCGCGCTTAGCGCATTGAGGTCGACAAGCGGGACGCCAAGCGCATTTGCGACGCCGCGCACCTGATCTGACCAGCTCGCGAGCGTATTCTTGAGCTTGCCGTCCTTGAACTCGCGCCGTGTCAGCGGGGTGACGAGCACCGGCACTGCACCCGCCGCACGCACGTCCTCGACGAAACGTTTGAGGTTTGCAGGGAATTCGGTCGCCTCATCGGTCCAGCGTTCGGACTTGCTCGACTGGTCGTTATGCGCAAACTGGATGAGGACATAGGTTGCGCCGTAACCACGGACGCTGGCCTCGGCGAGCGCGATGTCCCACGATCCTTCCTGACGATAGCTGCGCGTGCTGCGCCCGCCGCGCCCGACATTCAGGCACGCGACCGACGATTTGACATGCTTCGCGCAAAAGGCGCCGCCCCAGCCGCTGTGCGGTGCCATCGTCGAGTCACCGACAAGGATCACTTTGTAGGCCGACAATGGCGGGGCATCGCTGCGCTCTTGTGCACCGGTGGCGAGTGCAGCCGCCATAACCCCTGTTGCGATCCAATGCATATCCGTCTCCGTTGCTATAGTCAGGAAAGGGAGCTAGAACTTGACGTTCAAGCCAGCAGTAAGCCTGCGATCCGTGAGGCCCTGGAAGCACAGCAGCGCGTTGTTGTTGAGGCAGAATTGGTTGGCGTCTGCTTTCGTGAGATTTATGCCTTCAACGCCGACATTGATATTGTCGGTGATGTCGTAATTTATGCTGGCATTGAGCTGTCCCCTGGAACCGTTGATACGCGGTAAGCCAAAGAAGAACGAGTCTTCCGCAACATAGCTGGAACGCCATGTATATCGCGCGCGGGCGCTCAGGCCATATTTTTCAAAATATAGCGTTGCGTTGTACGAGTGCTTGGAAAGGTTCGGTAGCGTGATGCGATCTTGAGCACCGATTATGCCTAATGCGGAAAAGGCCCCTTGGGGTCCATCGGCGGTACGGAAATTCGACGCGAAGTTCTGCGCGCTGCCACCCGTTTTCTGGTAGGTGTAGTTGCCGATGAAGCCAAAGCCCGATGCAAAGCCGAGCGCATCTTCAAATTGTGAGAGATCATATTGAAAGGCAACTTCAATACCGGTTTGCGTTGTGCTTCCCTGCCCATTTGCCGTCGTCGTGACGGGCACGCAAATGCCCGTGCCTGGGTTCATTACGTTGTTGATATTGCGATCGGCGATCGGATTGAAGATGCCGCCGCCTTCGCAAGGGTCTGTGATATCGATGGCGAGACCCCCATTGACATCACGAGTGGGAAGCGGATCGATCCGCACTTCGGAAAACAGGTTGGTGCGGGTCTTGCGGAAGACACCAAGGCTAAGGAAACTCGCCGGTGCGAAATAATATTCGCCGGAGAGATCGAACGACCAAACAGCTTCCGGTACCAAATCGGGATTGCCGACAGGAACGGGGGTGTTCGGACCGGTTCCGAAAGCGACCGATGTGGAAAGATCGTCAAAATCGGGCCGATTGATATCTCTTGAAACACCGGCGCGGAGGAGAACATCTTCGGCTGGCTCTATCACCAGGTTAAAGCGTGGCAGGAAGAACTCATACGAACCCTCCCTGACCACCGGTGTGACGACGGTGCTCCCGGCGGTTTGGGTATTGCCGAGCGATGAAACATTGGTTTTCACATAGCGAAGACCCAAATTGCCGCGCGCGGGCAAGCCGATGTCTCTCCCGTCGAAATTCACCTGGCCATATAAGGCGTGCGTCTCTTCGTTGATGTCGAAGAAGGCGGTGACCTGCTGTGTGGGTGTGGTGATCAACGCGATATCGGTGCCGGTCGTCGCCGCATTGTTTGCCGTAATTGCGGCATTGAGCGAAGCTAAAATCGCCGCCGGGTCGGAGAAAGAACGCGCCGGGTCAATGATAAGAAAGTCGCGGATAAACAACCGCCGTCCGTCCGCCGAGCCGAAATTATTCGGACCCGCTACGATGATGTCGGAAAACCGATTGGCCCGTGGCCTGTTGATGGCAGCGGCGTTGGTCAGGCCCACGTTTCGGACATTCAGATCACCAAGGGACGAAGTGGCGTTATAGCGATAGCCAGCGTCAATCGACGCAATGAACGTCCAATCGTCGGTTAGATCGTAGGAAACATCGAGGCGTCCAGCGATCTCCTTATTCTCGAACACGCCCAGGCTTTGATTTACCTGGCGCAGCGCGTAATTTGCGGGATCGAGCAAATGTGCTGTCGTTGGCGTTGCCGACAACCCTTGTGCAATTCCGAATTGCAAGGTGCCGCCGGTTAGATCGAACTCGATTGGCACACCATTGTCGATGCTGGCCGCGCTAACAGGCAAATGATTTGGATTGATAAAATCGAGCGTTGTGGAGAAGTCAGAGTTCACCGTGTCAGAGGTCGAAATCGCCCCTTCTGCGCGTACCGTCAGCCGTCCGGCCTCCCACTCACCACCAAGCCTGTACACCCGGCTGTCCGTAACCCGCGACCCCGTATTTGAATCGGTTCGCAGATTTGGATCGAGGGCGCCGGTAGAATTGGGCCGTAAAACACCCGTAAGTACCGCCTGAACGCTTCCCAGATCAATAGGACCGTTTGGCCCGTCGAGGGTTCCCAAATTGACAGTTTCAAAGGAAGTATTGGTTGTATTATCGACAACACCGTTCGCCGATGCACCCGATATTTGCACTCTGGTACTTTCCTGCGCGCGGGTCTGCTTGTTATAGATTCCATCGAAATAGAGTTTTAGATTATCGGCCGGCTTCCACTCCAGCGAACCGACAAAATTCAGCGTTTCAAATTCAAAATTGTCATTATCCTGGTCGAAAAACTGGACACGCAGGAACGGAAACGACTGTGCGCTCGCGCGGCCAGATGTTGGCGTAACCACCGCATCGCGGTCGACGCGGGGGCGGAAGGCAGAAACATCCGAGCGCGCGTAACTGCCGCTTAGAACAACGCCTATTTCTCCGATGCCCGTGTCCCAATTGTCACCGACCGTGCCGGATATTCTCGGCAAATAACTATCGGCAAGATTGCTATGTTCTCCTTGCACCCGGAACGACAGCAAACGGTCTCTCAGATCGAGCGGGCGCAGGGTTCTGAGATTGATCGTGCCGCCAACGGAACCCTCAATCGTGCTCGCATTCGGGACTTTTGTTACTTCGAGCGACGAAATCAGTGCAGCCGGCACGTCTTCAAAGCTGATGCCGCCGCGCCCAGCACCTGAACCGACGGTGGAAACCCCGTTGATCTCCGTGCGGTTTTCATCAGTGCCGCGAATTTGTACCTTGCTACCCACGCCAGCCTCTCTGGTGATCTGGATACCGGTGATATTCTCGAGAACTTCAGCGAGGTTTTGATCGGGCAGCTTGCCGATATCCTCTGCCTGGATGACTTCGACAATATTGTCGGACGCTCGCTTCTCGGTGAGGGCGCTTTGAAGCGAACCGCGGATGCCGGTCACAACAATTGTGTCGACCTCTACGGAGTCGCCTTTCCCGGCGGGAGCTGTTTGGGCATGAAGGGTTGAAGCGCTCAGCCCGCCAAATGCAACGCCGCTCAGCAACATGGCGCGTGATGCAGCCAGGATTACTCGGCGATTCAACGTCCCATGCGATTCTGAAAACATAAGGCCCTCCCAAACACCATCCGATTCGTCCGGATTTTGTTGTTGCATACCATTTGGCAGAATTGTGTCAACCAATTGGTCTGAATATTTGTTATGCAATGCTGCATTTTGTTTCGCGCATTCTACATTTTGGCGCGGGTCTTCGGCCCTGATTGTGGGCAACGTTGGTCAGAAAGTGCACTAAACCGCAACATTATCTGCGGTTGGTATATTTATTTGAGCTAACTGGTATGGCAATATGGTTGACATATATCGCAACTGTCACCAGAATGGCCAACAAGCTAAAAAAGCGAATCTATTGAGGGAGCGGATCTTGCGGGCTATCTGTATCAGTCTTCGTACACTGGCTTCAGTGACGATGATGCTCGCCGGGATAGCGCCGTGTACCGCTGCCTCTGCCGCAAACGCTCCAGCCGCACCTCCTGTCGCGAGCAAGACGTCGAAGCAAACATATCTCGTGCGTTCGCAGGACGAATATCGAAAGGCGACCGAGAAACTGCACGCTGGCGACATCATTGTGCTGGCCAACGGTGAATGGCGCGATTTCGAAATCGTCCTGACCGGCCAGGGCAAACCCGGAAAACCAATCACGCTGATTTCCGAAACTCCGGGCAAGGTCTTTATTACCGGCAAATCCAACTTGAGGATCGGCGGCAGACATATGCTCGTCACCGGGCTGGTTTTCCGCAGCGGTTATTCGCCCACCGGCGAGGTCATCGCATTTCGACGGAGCAAGGAAGATGTCGCCACAGACTCGCGGGTGACTGAAGTGGTCATCGACCATTTCAACCAGCCTGACCGCTACAAGACCGATTACTGGGTGGCGATGGATGGCAAGCGGAACCGTTTTGACCACAGCAATCTGATTGGAAAATCGAATGACGGCGTCACCCTTGCCGTCCGGCTCGATCTAGAACCCAGCCGCCAGAATGGCCACCGTATCGACCACAATTATTTCGGCCCGCGCCCCGTGCTTGGCTCGAACGGCGGGGAGACGATCCGCATCGGCACCAGCCGGGAATCGATGCTCAATTCAAGCACCATCATCGAAAGCAATGTGTTTGATCGCACCGATGGGGAGGTCGAGATTATTTCGATCAAATCGGGCGCGAATATCGTTCGCGGCAATCTCTTTCTGGAATCCCGGGGGGCCGTCGTGCTGCGCCATGGCGACGGCAACGTGATCGAACGCAATGTTTTCAAAGGCAATGGCAAGGAGCATGCCGGCGGCGTTCGCGTCATCAACCGCAACCAGATTGTCCGCGGCAATTACATGGAAGGTCTGGGCGGAACCGGCTTTGCAGGCGCGCTCACGGTGATGAACGGCGTTCCGAATTCGCCGATCAATCGCTACGTCCAGGTCAGCAATGCGCTGATCGAGAATAACAGCGTGATCGACAGCGCACGGATGACGCTGGCCGCTGGCAGTGACGCTGAGCGCAGCGCGGTGCCGGTGGATAGCAAGATGGTGCGCAATCTGATCCTGTTCGGCAAAACGGAAAAGCCTATCGAAGTCGAAGACGACATCTCGGGTATCGCGCTTGTGGACAATGTCATTACCACGCAAAAGCCCGTCGCCAAATTCCCGGCAGCGGTGCAGAAGAATATCGCGATGGCGCGGGCCACCAATGGCCTTCTTTATCCCACTGAGCCGGCGCTCGCCAAAGTGGGCGCCCCACGTGATCTAACGGTGCTTTCGGTCGATGCGGTGGGCGCAATATGGTATCCCAAGCCCAAAAGCGGGGACGTTTTTGGATCGGGTAAGGCCATTCAGGTTGCAGATGGTGGGGCAGCGCTGGAAACGGCGTTGGCGCAGGTAGCCAATGGCGACCGGCTGCTGCTGTTAGGATCGGCCTATAACGTTGATCGTACTTTGCTGATCAACAAATCGCTTTCGTTCGAAGCCGTCGGACCCACGCGGCCCAAAATCAGTTTCAGCCGTTCAAATCTGTTCGAGCTGGCCGAGGGTGGAAACCTGCGACTGAAGGGCATCGACATCAGTGGCGAAGACGCCCCCGACGTCGTGGGTAACGCCGTCATCCGGACCAGCGCCAAGCCGATCCTCGCCAATTTTGCACTTGAACTGGACGATGTCGGCGTCAGCAATCTTTCGGTCAACAAGGCCTTTGATGTGATTGCGCTGGGGAAGGGTTCGATGGCGGATAGGCTCAAGATAACCAACAGCCAATTTGAGAATATCAGCGGCAAGGTGGTTGCAGCCGATTCCGAAACCGAAGATTATGGCCGCTATAATATCGAGTATCTGACCATTTCCAATTCGCTCTTCACCAATGTGGCGGGCAACATCGTAGCGCTGTATCGCGGTGGCACCGATGAAAGCACCTTTGGTCCGCATTTAGTCTTCGAAAAGAACGAGATCGTCAAATCGGGGTTGAAGCCCATCGCTGGCGAGGCTGCGTCGATATCGCTGTTGGGAGTGCAGGACGCACTAATAGAGCGCAACAGTTTTGACGGCTCCGCGCCGGTCAAGGTCGTTCACACCACCGGCTCGCCCTCGACATTGATCGTCGACAATCGCTTTCAGACGACGCCGCGTCCGCGGCTATCCGAAGCGCAGGCAAAGATGCCGCGCGTGATCATGACCGGCAACAGCTTTGATGGGAAGCCGCAGTGAAGATGACTGCAAAGCTCCGCACAGCAACATCCTTACTGGTTTGCTGCACGATGCTCGTAGGCTGCACCGCAGATTCGGCAAACGCGCAGACCGCTGACGTTGCGCCTGTTGCTGATGCCGAAACGAGCAAGGCTCCTCTGTTCGAAGCAGCAGCCGCGCGCGCGACCACCTTTGTCGGCGACATGATGAAGGCGGGCGTTGATGTCCCGCTGCCCACGGACCCAGGCGGCGGTTACACGCACGAACAGCACAAAAAGAATTACCGCGCGATAGCCGAGGCAGGTGAGCTCTACCGGATTGGCGGCGACAAGAAATATGCCCGATTCGTCCGCGACATTCTGATCGCTTATGCCGAAATGTACCCGAAGCTCGGGCCACATCCCGCACGCTCCAACCAGCAATATGGCCGTCTGTTCTGGCAGAATTTGAACGACGCAGTCTGGCTGGTGAACGCCGTTCAGGGCTATGACAATATCCGTGCCTCGTTGAACGATGCTGACCGCACGCAGATTGATGGCCTGTTCCGCAACGCCGCCGACTTCATGTCGGTCGAATCGGTAAAAACCTTCGATCGCATCCACAATCACGCCACCTGGTCGACCGCGGGCGTGGGCATGACGGGCTATGTTCTGGGCGATGAAGAGCTTGTCCAACGCGCACTTCTCGGCTCGAAAAAGGATGGCAAGGCAGGATATCTTCGGCAGATGGACCTGCTGTTCTCGCCCGATGGCTATTATGCCGAAGGCCCCTATTACCAGCGTTATGCGCTTTGGCCGTTCATGGTCTTTGCCGACGCGATTGACCGCAACGATCCCGCACAAAAGATATTCGAACGCCGCGATGGCATATTGCTGAAGGCGCTGAATACCGCGATCCAGCTGACCTATAAGGGTCGCTTCATCCCGTTCAACGACGCGATCAAGGACAAAAGCCTCAACACCGAAGAGCTCTATCAGGGCGTGGCGATTGCCTATGCCCGGACCAAGGATCCCGAACTCCTCTCGATTGCTCAATATCAACAACGTGTTGCGTTTTCGTCCGAGGGTCGCACAGTGGCAGAGGACGTGGCGAAGGGGTTGGCAAACCCGTTTCGCTACCGCTCTCTGTTGCTTTCCGATGGCGCGGATGGAACTGCCGGGGCAGTCGTCATTTTCCGCAATGGCGATTCAGAGAGCGGACAGGCACTCGTCGTCAAGAACAGTTCGCAAGGCATGGGCCACGGCCATTTCGACAAGCTGAGCTGGCAATATTATGACAATGGCAGCGAGATCGTGACCGATTATGGCGCGGCCCGTTTCCTCAATATCGTCGCCAAGGATGGCGGAAAGTATCTGCTCGAAAATGAAAGTTGGGCGAAGCAAACGATTGCCCACAACACGCTGGTCGTTGACGGCAAGAGCCATTTTGACGGTGACGAGAAGATTGCGGACGATAATCCGCCGAAGCAATTGCATTATGCGGCGGGCGTCGACTTTTCGGTCAGCATTGGCGAAATCGCAACTGCCTATCCCGGCGTGATCATATCACGGGCGATGGCGAGCGTTGCGATTGACGGGCTTGAGCGCCCGGTGGTCGTTGATCTGCTGCGCGTGCGCTCTGCCGCCGCCCACAATTATGATTTACCGCTGCACTATAACGGGCACATCATTCGCACCGGGCCGATTCTGAAATCCTATGTGAAAGAACGCCCGGTGCTGGGCAGCGCCAATGGCTATCAGCACATCTGGATCGATGCGGCGGCAACACCGCAGGCAGCCTCGGCCTTTCTGACATGGCAGCTCGATGATCGCTTCTACACCTGGCGCTGGGTACCCGTTGCGGGATCGCAGATGATCCTGGCTGAAACCGGAGCCAATGATCCTTCGTTCAACCTTCGCCGAGAACCGGTGATGATCCAGCGTGCGACAGGCACCGGCAACGCCCTATTTGCGGGCGTATTGGAAAGCCATGGCCGCTATGACGGCGCTGCCGAGCAAACTACCGCCAGCGACAGCCAGATCCGCTCGATCACCGCCGAAAGCCGCGACGGTGCCGATATCATGATCATCGAAGCCCTGAACGGTGCGCGCGTGGCGGTTGCCATTGCCCATGATGCCGACAAGGCCAAAGCACACAACCTGATTATTGGCGGTGAACAGATAAAATGGACCGGGCTGGCCGCGCGCATAGTCCTGCCGGCAAAGAGACAGCTGGAGGTGGCGAAATGAGTCGTTCCGCTTTCATTCTCGCCAAGGATGTCGCCTTGGAGCGGCTTGACCCCGGCATCACACGCCAGATGCTGGGCTATGGTGATGAAATCATGACCTGCCGTGTATGGTTTGAAGCAGGCGCCATCGGCGCGGTTCACACCCATCCGCACAGCCAGACCAGCTACTGCGAAAGCGGCCGCTTTCTCTATCAGGTCGATGACGAGAAGATCGAGATCGGACCTGGAGACTGTGTCTACGTTGCGCCGCATCGGCAGCACGGCGCGCTGTGTCTGGAGACCGGCGTGCTAATCGATAATTTCAGCCCGATGCGTTCTGATTTCCTAAGTAATCAATCATGATCTCTGGCACAAGAATAGGCAAATTTCGTTGGTATATTGTTAGCCTTGTCGCGCTGGCAACGATCATAAACTATATTGATCGCGGTGCGTTAGGATTCTTATGGCCTGAAATCTCCAAGGAACTCCAGCTTACTAAAGAAGACTATGCCAATATCGTGATCGTCTTCACGCTTGCCTATGCATTAGGCCAATCAATTTTCGGGAAGATATTTGACTGGATCGGAACGCGGCTCGGCTTTGTCCTGTCTATCGTCGTCTGGTCAGCAGCAACGATGCTGCATGCCGCCGCGATCAACATCACCAGCTTTGCTATTTTCCGGGGTTTGCTGGGCGTCTCTGAAGCGGGTAACTGGCCGGGTGCGACAAAAGCCAACGCCGAATGGTTTCCCATCAATGAGCGTGCACTGGCTCAAGGCATCTTTAATTCGGGCGCGGCAATTGGCGGGATCGTCTCGGCACCCATAATAGGCTTGTTGTACGTTTTTTTGGGCTCGTGGCAGGCAACTTTCATAGCGGTGGGTGCGCTCGGATTTCTCTGGCTGGTGCCATGGCTGATTATTTATAAATCGGGTCCTGATGCCCATCCGTGGATTTCGGAGGAAGAGCGGCAATATATCCTTACTGGTCAACGCAATGCCGAAACCAACGAAGAAGCAACCTATGCACCTGGTACTAGCGAGATTCTTTCCCGCAGGGAAAGCTGGGGCGTGATCATGGCTTCCTTTTTCCTCGACCCCATATGGTGGCTATTCATCACTTGGCTGCCGCTCTATCTTATGGAGACATACGGATTTGGCGTAGAGCAAATAGCGAGTTTGGCATGGATTCCCTATGTTGGCGCAATGCTGGGTGCATGGTTCGGTGGCTGGTTGGCTGGAAATCGCATCAACGCTGGATGGACCGTAAACAAATCCCGAAAAATGGTAATTGCACTTGGTAGTCTGATCATGTTGCTCTCGCTGCTCGCAACGATCCAGGCGTCGGCACCTGTCATCGCGGTTCTGCTGATGGCAATCATCTTGTTTGGTTTCCAGACGGCCGTTGGCAATATCCAGACGCTGCCAAGCGACTTCTACAGTGGAAAATCGGTTGCAAGTCTTGCCGGCTTTGCAGGAACCGCAGCAAAGCTAGCCGTTGTGGGGTCCACATATATGATCCCGAAAATCACCGAAGTGTCTTACGCGCCAGCCTTCGCGGTTGGGGCGATTCTCGCGATCATGACCATTCTTTCGGTGCTCATTTTGTGCCCCGAGATCAAGCCGTTAAAACCTAAACAGGCCTGAGTTGGCCCATCATCATCGAAATAAAAGAACAGGGAAAGTTATGACCAAACTTACGGGCAAAACCGCAATCGTGACCGGCGGTAGCCGCGACATCGGGCGTGCGGTTTCGGAAAAGCTTGCAGCAGAGGGAGCGAATGTCGTCGTAAATTACTGCAACAGCGAGGCGGATGGGCAGGCGACTTTGAGCGCGATCAAGGCGGCAGGTGGCAATGCTATCTTGGTGAGAGCCGATGTAACCAAGGAAGCCGATGTCGAGCGCCTGATCGCCGAAGCATTGTCAGCCTTTGGCGGGAATATCGATATTTTGGTCAATGTCAGCGGCGGCATGGTGGCGCGCAAGCCCCTCGCCGAGATGGATATGGAATTTTTCAACCATGTCATGCAACTGAATGTCACCTCGACCTTCCTCATGACCAAGGCGGCTGTCCCGCACATGCCAGAGGGCAGCGCCATCCTGAACTTTGCCTCGCAGGCCGGACGCGACGGCGGTGGTCCGGGCGCAGCGGCTTACGGTACGGCCAAAGGCGCAGTAATGACCTTCACCCGCGCGATGGCAAAGGAACTTGGGCCAAAAGGCATCCGCGTCAATTCGCTCTGCCCCGGCATGATCGCAACCGCGTTCCACGATATCTTCACCAAGGACGAAGTGCGAACTGCCGTTGCCGCTGGAACCCCCTTGCGCCGTCAGGGCAATCCGGAAGAAGTCGCCCGCACCGTTGCCAATCTGGTATCCGATGACAGCAGCTTTGTGACTGGTGCAAACATCGACATCAATGGCGGCACCTACTTCTCCTAACAGGCGCACATAATGACGGCTTTTATCTTTGGCGAAGCCATGCTGGAATATCACGGGCATGGTGGAGCAAGCAGGCTGCGCTATGGTGGCGACACGCTCAACACCGCAATCCATATGGCGCGGATGGGGCAGGATGTCGCCTATGTGACCGCCGTTGGCACAGACCCGATCAGCGACGCGCTGGTCGCAGCCTGGGCGGATGAAGGCATCGATACGCGCTACGTCCTGCGTCACCCGTCGCGCAGTCCGGGCATCTACGCAATCAATGTCGACGCACAAGGCGAGCGGAGCTTCCTTTACTGGCGCGAACGAAGTGCGGCCCGCGAGATGTTTGCCCTGCCGGAAATGGACAATGTGCTGGTCGCCGCGCTGGATGCGTCGGTGCTGTACTTCAGCCTCATCTCGTTGGCGATATTGCCACAACAAGGCCGCAAATTGCTGCTCGACCTCGCTACTGCCAATAAAGGTTCGGGCAAGATCGTCGCCTATGACAGCAATTTCCGGGCCAATCTTTGGGCGAGCAACGCCGAAGCGCTTGCGGTCTCAGTGCAAGCCATTGCCGCAGCAACGCTGGGCCTGCCAACCAACGTCGACGAACAGCAACTGCACGGACGAAGCCTGCCCGCCGCGGCCATAGCGGCTTTATGGATTGACGGCGGATGCGACGAAGTTGTGGTCAAAGCAGGCGAAGCAGGGTGCCATTTTGCGACCGGAGATTCGGTTTCCATGGACTTTGCAGTCGGCCGCATCGACCCGGTCGATACCAGTGGCGCTGGCGATGCTTTCAATGCGGGCTATCTGTCGGCCCGTCTCGATCAACTTGATCCGGCAATCGCGGTCGCAAAGGGTCAGGCGCTGGCGAGGTGGGTCATTGCGCGCAGTGGAGCGATCCCTCCACGTGAAGCAGCGGCATCATACTCCGCATAATTTTCGGCGCGCATCCGGTGGCGACGAAAACACCACCTCAACAACGTAAACGGGATCAAATTTGCTGGCATTTGGGGCATTCTTCAACGCAATTCTACAGAACTTTCCGGTATTTACCTTTGACCATTGCCTTAACTTATTCCAAATTGTCCTACCAACGGTCAAAATACGGTTCCAGCATTCCAAGAACGGCGCCCGCAAGCGCCGTGTTCATGGTTAGATATTCCCATGATAGTTCTCCTTTGGCTGAGGAGAAGATACACCTGTTCGCTACCGAGTGGCTTTTGGGCCGTGTCCCAACTGTCAGCTACCCAGCGGAACGACGACAAGCCGGCATTCATTCTACTGCGGATGCCGGACGCAAAGCTTGAACTTGTGTAATAAGTATCAAACGACCGCTTTCGTATCTGGGACCATCATCGTCGAACGGCTAAAATGGCGCGAAGTTGCCGTTCAAGTAACTTATGAACGAACGGCCACTAACTGCGATCGCAACTACAAAAGCAGACTTTCCGGACTGTCCAACATTTCAGTCATTCGAATTAAACGCCTGCCCCGCTATTTTTCAGTTGGCTTGGCGGCTAGTACGAGTGCCGCAATTCTTTCAGAACAGACTGCGTGAACAACGCGCCCGAGTTCCTCAACGCACGCACCAAGCCAAGTCAGTTCTTCATTGCTGATACGGTAATGTTTGGAATAGCGTGCCTTCACATAAGCTTCTTTCAGTTTCTCGAATGTTGCGCGATCTGCCCGCAGTTCGCGTGGCCAGCAGTCGACGATACGCATATCAAGTCGTTCTGCCTGCGTTCGCAGGAAACCGAGATTATGCACATGCGGTGTGTAAAACGTGCAAACTAGTAGAACGCAATGATAGAGCCGTTCCGCAGCTTGGTGCAGCTGGAACGCAGAATTATTGAAGCGACCCTGCGACAAATTGAATTTGAAATTGTCGAAAAACTCTCCACCGCTAGGATACCATTCGACAAAATATTCCTTGGCCATGGCTAACGCCTGTTCGGGCGTCTTGGGTTTGGGAACATGGAGTTGTCGTTCATCGGCTTCGTAGAGTGCGATGCCGTCCTTTGCGACGTCCATGAAGAAGTAACGGCCGTGGGCCAGTCCGTCATTCACTTCGCCAAGCGTATGGACGATGAAGTTGACCGGGGTTTTGAGCGTCTTGTCGACGGCGAGCTCTCTTGTGAGCCGGTTGTCGAGCTTTAGCCAATAATCGACTTTGTCAGTGAGGCGCTTGTCGTTGACGATGATCAGGATGTCGAAATCTGACCTGTAGCCTTTGGCTGTGTGGGGTTCGTCGACCCAGCCGCCGCGTGCGTAGCTCCCGTAGAGTACGATCTTCTCGATCTTCCCCTTTTTCTTCCATTCATGCTTGGCGAGGACCAGCGCATCTTCGAACTCTTCGAAGATGATTGCGCGCACATGATCCAGCTCTCGCTGTTTGGACGCCGGAAGATGATCGAGATCGGTGCGCATGATGCTGCTACCCTGAATCTTCGCTGGCCTGTTGGCAAGGGGCTTGTCGAATTTTTCGCTTGATGTTGGATGGGCTTACCCGCCTTTGCTTTGCAAATATTCGCCAGCCTACGCCGCCGGTTTTTTGCTGTTGCGCTGGGGCGGTTTGATGTCCTTTTGATCTGCCTCGTGGAGGGTCCGGTGGTCGGCCTCCTTGCAGATCAGAGGCAATATATGAGCGTCATCCCGATCCGGTCCGAAGCTTTTTCGCGCGGCGCGCGCATGTTGCGCACCGCGTTGGGGCCCGAGATCGCGGTCTGGCTGGAGGATGCTTCGGTTATCGAGGTCATGCTTAATCCTGACGGGCGGCTCTGGATCGACCGTCTTGGTGCCGGGATCGCCGATACCGGGGTTTCGATGTCTGCAGCCGATGGTGAGCGGATCATCCGGCTGGTTGCGCATCATGTCGGGGTTGAGGTTCATGCGTTGTCGCCGCGCGTTTCCGCGGAACTTCCCGAGTGCGGTGAGCGGTTCGAGGGGCTGCTGCCACCTGTGGTGGCCGCGCCGAGCTTTGCGATCCGCAAGCCGGCCGTCGCTGTGTTTGGTCTTGCCGATTATGTCGCGGCCGGGATTATGGTTGCGTGGCAGGCCGATGCGTTGGCGGCTGCGGTGTCTGCCCGCAGGAATATATTGGTGGCGGGCGGTACGTCGACCGGCAAGACCACGCTGACCAATGCGCTTTTGGCCGAGGTCGCTAAAACGTCTGATCGCGTGGTGCTGATTGAGGATACGCGCGAGTTGCAATGTGCAGCGCCCAATCTCGTGTCGCTGCGCACCAGGGACGGAGTGGCAACTTTGTCCGACCTCGTGCGCTCGGCGCTTCGGCTGCGGCCCGATCGTATTCCCATCGGCGAGGTTCGCGGCGCTGAAGCGCTCGACCTGCTTAAGGCCTGGGGCACCGGTCATCCCGGCGGTGTCGGAACGATCCATGCCGGATCGGCGATCGGGGTCCTGCGGCGAATGGAGCAGCTCATTCAGGAATCTGTGATGACCGTGCCCCGCGCACTCATCGCCGAAACCATCGACATCATCGCCGTGCTCGTTCGCGACGGCACCGGACGGCGTCTGGCCGAACTCGCTTCTGTCTCCGGACTCGATGAGCGCGGCGACTACCGAATCCTGCCTTTAGCCCCCTGCCCACGCCCTTGCCTTTTAGGAGATTGATTATGATCCAGACCCTGCATCATGCCCGTAACCGCCTGTCCGTCGCCCTGCTTGGCGGTCTCATTGCCTTGTCTGTTTCCAACCCGGTTCAAGCCGCAGGCTCGTCGATGCCGTGGGAAGCGCCGCTCCAGTCGATCCTTGAATCCATTCAAGGCCCGGTCGCCAAGATCGTCGCTGTCATGATCATCATTGCGACAGGTCTCGCGCTGGCGTTCGGCGATACGTCGGGCGGTGCCCGCCGGATGATCCAGATCGTGTTCGGTCTGTCGATCGCCTTTGCCGCATCGTCCTTTTTCCTGTCCTTCTTCTCGTTTGGCGGCGGGGCGATGCTCTGATGGACGCTGTCACCCCTGATGCCGTGCCGGGATATGTCGTGCCGGTTCACCGCGCCCTGACCGAGCATATCCTGCTAGGCGGTGCGCCGCGAAGCCTCGCGATCGCCAATGCGACGCTTGCAGGCGCGATCGGGCTCGGTCTGCGCTTGTGGATCGCCGGCGTCGTTCTGTTCGCGCTTGGCCATATGATCGCGGTCTGGGCGGCGCGGCGCGACCCACAGTTCGTCGATGTCGCTCGGCGGCACCTGCGTTTTCCGACTTATTTCAGGGTCTGAAGGAAATGCTGTCGCTTCGCGAATATCGTGGGCATGCCGACCGGCTTGCAGATTTCCTGCCCTGGGCGGCTGTGGTCGCGCCCGGCGTCGTCCTCAACAAGGATGGCAGCTTCCAGCGTTCGGCGCGGTTTCGCGGGCCGGACCTCGACAGCGCAACGTCTTCCGAACTGATTGCGACCACCGCGCGGCTCAACAGTGCGCTGCGGCGCTTGGGTTCGGGCTGGGCGATATTTGTCGAAGCGGTGCGCCGACCGGCGATTGACTATCCTGAGTGCGACTTTCCCGATGCGGCATCGGCGCTGGTAGAGCGCGAGCGCGCCGCGCAATTTGCCGAGGAAGGCGCGCATTTCGAGAGTAAGTATTTCCTGACGCTTTTGTGGATGCCGCCAGTAGAGGATGCGGCGCGCGCTGAAGGCTGGCTGTATGAAGGCAAAGCCCAAAAGGGCGTGAACCCAAAGGAGTTGTTGGACGGTTTCATCGACCGCACCGACCGGCTGCTGCGGCTTGTCGAGGGTTTCATGCCCGAGGTGGGTTGGCTCGATGATGCTGAGACGCTGACCTATCTGCACAGCTGCATTTCAACGCGCGCGCAGAAGGTCCGTGTTCCCGAAACCCCGATGCACCTGGACGCTTTGCTGGCAGACGAGGCGCTTGTTGGCGGGCTCGAACCGCGTCTGGGTTCTTCGCATCTGCGCACGCTTACAGTCATTGGCTTTCCTAGCGCGACCTTTCCCGGGCTGCTTGACGAGCTCAACCGCCTTGCATTTGCATATCGCTGGTCGACGCGCGCGATCATGCTCGACAAGACCGATGCGACAAGACTGTTGGGCAAGATCCGGCGGCAATGGTTTGCCAAGCGCAAGTCTCTGGGCGCGATCATCAAGGAAGTGATGACCAACGAAGCATCGGTGCTCGTCGACAATGATGCGTCGAACAAGGCCGCCGATGCCGATGCCGCATTGCAGGAGCTTGGTGCCGATCATGTCGGCCAAACCTATGTCACAGCGACGATCACCGTCTGGGACGAGGATGCTTCGCTTGCCGCCGAGAAATTGCGGCTAGTCGAAAAGGTTATCCAGGGCCGGGATTTTACCGTGATTGCCGAAGGCATGAACGCGGTCGAGGCCTGGCTCGGCTCGCTGCCGGGGCATGTTTACGCCAATGTGCGTCAACCGCCGATTTCAACGCTCAACCTTGCCCACATGATTCCCCTCTCCGCCGTGTGGGCCGGGCCGGAACGGGACGAGCATCTGGGTGCTCCCCCTCTGTTTTTCGCCAGGACAGAAGGCTCGACTCCGTTCCGGTTTTCCCTGCATGTCGGCGATGTCGGGCATACGCTTATCGTTGGACCGACGGGTGCGGGCAAATCGGTGTTGCTCGCATTGATGGCACTTCAGTTCCGCCGCTATAGTGGCGCACAGGTCTTTGCCTTCGATTTCGGCGGTTCGATCCGGGCAGCCGCGCTCGCCTGCGGCGGCGACTGGCAGGATTTAGGCAGCAGCCTGACCGACGACGCAGCGGGCGCAGTGCTGTTGCAGCCTTTGGCGCGGATCGATGAGGCTGCAGAGCGCAACTGGGCGGCCGAGTGGCTGCAGGCAATTTTGGCTGCCGAGGGCGTAATCGTCGATCCGGCGACCAAGGAACATCTCTGGTCGGCGCTGACCTCGCTTTCTACCGCACCGATTGCTGAGCGCACGCTGACCGGGTTATCGGTGCTGCTCCAGTCGCAGGGCTTGAAGCAGGCGCTGGCGCCTTATTGCATCGGCGGGCCGTTCGGACGGCTGCTCGACGCCGAGACCGAGCATCTGGGGCACGCGAGCTTTCAGGCCTTCGAAACAGAAGGCCTGACCGGATCTGCTGCGGCACCTGCGGTATTGTCTTATCTGTTCCACCGCATCGAGGGCCGCCTCGACGGTTCGCCGACGATGATCATCATCGACGAGGGCTGGCTGGTGCTCGACAGCCCCGCGTTTGCGGCGCAATTGCGCGAATGGCTCAAGACGCTGCGCAAGAAGAATGCGAGCGTGGTATTTGCCACCCAAAGCCTTGCCGACATTGAAAGTTCGGCGATCGCGCCTGCCATCATTGAAAGCTGCCCGACCCGCATATTCCTGCCTAATGAACGCGCGGTCGAACCCCAGATATTGAGCATCTACCGCCGCTTCGGTCTCAATGATCGCCAGATCGAAATCGTGGCAAGGTCGACCCCCAAGCGCGATTATTACTGCCAGTCAGCACGCGGCAACCGGCTGTTCGAGCTTGGCCTCGGCGAGGTTGCTCTGGCCTTCACTGCGACCTCGTCGAAGACCGACCAGCTCAGAATATCCGAACTGACCGAAAGCCACGGCGCGGATGGCTTTGCCAACGCGTGGCTCCGCCACCGCGGCCTCGCCTGGGCTGCCGACATGCTGCCGTCCACAAATTCCATTCCCCCAGCCCAAACGGGCCAACTCAAGGAGTAGCCGTCATGAAATACCCCCGCTTTCTTAACTCGCTTGCCGCTGGTGCCGCAATCCTGTCGGTGAGCGCCACTGCGCTCATACCGACGTCGGCTTCCGCGCAACTCGGCGGCATCGTCCACGATCCGCGTAATTATGCGCAAAATATCCTGACTGCTGCGCGCACGCTCGAGCAGATCAACAATCAGATCCGGATGCTGCAAGGCCAAGCGACGTCATTGGTCAACGAGGCACGCAATCTGCAATCCCTGCCGCTAACGATACTCGATCCGCTCCAGCAGCAGATCCGGCAGACGCAGGCGCTGCTGAGCCAAGCACAAGGCATTGCTTTTGACGTACAGGCAATCGAGCGCGAGTTCGGAAGCCAGTATAAGAACATCGATCTTTCGGCCAGCCAGCGGGCGATGGTCGATGGTGCCGAGGGACGCTGGCGCGGCAGTGTTGCTGCGTTCGAAGATGCCCTCAAGGTTCAGGCCGGTGTCGTCGGTAACATCGAAGGCGCGCGCAACGCGGTCCAGAGCCTCGTCACCGCAAGCCAGTCTTCGACCGGCGCGCTTCAGGCAGCACAGGCCGGAAACCAGCTGCTCGCCCTCCAGTCGCAGCAACTTGCTGACCTGACCGCGACGGTCGCCGCACTCGGCCGCGCGCAATCGCTCGATGCAGCGGGCGCTGCCGCCGCCAAGGCTCAGGCGCGCGAACAGCTTCGCCGGTTTTTGGGCAACCAGCGCGGTTATGTGCCGACCTCGGCCAAGATGTTCCGGAACTAAAGATATGGACAGCAAGCTCTTCGCGCGGATCGGAGCCGGGACATTCGTCGCCATCGCGCTGACCATGACTGTGCTCGGCTTACGCGAAGAGTCTGAATTGCCGCCCGCAGAATCCAGCACTGTCTGGGTGCCCGGTGGCGATCCCCTGCCCGCGACCTTGCACGCCTGTTCGGCGATGGGCGAACAGGCTTTGTCATCGCCCGATTGCCGCGCGGCCTGGGCCGAAAAGCGGCGGCGGTTCCTTGGGGTCGAAGACGACGGAGCGTCTGCCACCGACCCGATTGCAAAGGGCGAATGATATGGGTGGCACTGGAGTCGTCGACCGCTTCCTCGACATCTTCTCGCGCTATATCGACAGCGGCTTCGGGCTGCTTTCGGGCGAGGTGGCGTTCATCGCGACCACATTGATCGTCATCGACGTGACGCTTGCCGCTTTGTTCTGGAGCTGGGGCGAGACCGACGATGTGATCGCGCGGCTCGTCAAGAAGACGCTGTTTGTCGGCATATTCGCCTACATCATCGGTAACTGGAATACTCTCGCGCGCATCGTCTTTGAAAGCTTCGCTGGGCTTGGCCTGAAGGCCAGCGGTACAGGCTTTACCGCCGCCGAACTCTTGCAGCCGGGACGTGTGGCTCAGGTCGGTCTCGATGCCGCAGAGCCGCTGATCCTTGCGATTTCCGATCTTGTCGGATTTGTGAGCTTTTTCGAGAATTTCCTGCAGATCATCATCCTGCTTCTGGCGTGGGCGATCGTCATCATCGCCTTCTTCATCCTGTCGATCCAGCTGTTCGTCACCCTCATCGAGTTCAAGCTGACGACCTTGTGCGGTTTCGTGCTCATTCCGTTCGGGTTGTTCGGCAAGACCGCCTTCATGGCCGAGCGCGTGCTCGGCAATGTGATCTCAAGCGGCATCAAGGTTTTGGTGCTAGCGGTCATCATCGGGATCGGCTCGACCATTTTCTCCGAGTTCACCAGCGCAAAGTCGGGCGAGCCGACCATCGAAGACGCGCTGTCGATCGTGCTGGCAAGCCTGACCCTGCTCGGCCTCGGCATTTTCGGCCCCGGCATTGCCAATGGCATCGTTTCGGGCGGGCCGCAATTGGGTGCAGGTTCTGCTGCCGGAACCGCGTTGCTTGCAGGTGGTGTTGCGACCGGCGCTGTTGCTGGTGCGCGTATGGCTGGCGGTGCGGTCGCCAATGCCGCATCGAATGTTGCGCATGCCACCTCGCGCGCGGCAGGCGGTGCGACTATGGCATACGCGTTGGGCTCGGCGGGCAAGACGGGCGCGTCAGCGGTCGGTTCCGGCATGGCCGCCGTCGGCGATGCCGCTGTCGGTGCCGCCACTTCGCCGCTGCGAAATGCCGGTGACGGCATGAAGCAGTCGTTCCGCGAAGGCAGCCGTGCTGCGATCACAAAAACTGGCGGCACGATTACGCCCGGGCCGAACACGCCGCCCAAACCGCCTGCGGATCCCGACCAGAGCCAACCAGCCTGGGCCAAGGCGATGAAGGACCGGCAGGCCATCGGTCACACTGCAACTATTGCCGCGCACACGCTGAAAGCTGGTGACAGCCATGGCGGTGGCGCTTCCGTCGACACATCTGAAAAGGACTGACTTATGTTTCGCCGCCCATCGATCCGCTATGGCAAGACGCCAGAACCCGAAACACCGTACCAGCGAGCAGCCCAGGTCTGGGACGAGCGCATCGGCTCGGCACGTGTGCAGGCGCGAAGCTGGCGATTTGCCTTTTTCGGTGCGCTTGGGCTCTCGACCTGCCTTACTGCCGGGATCATCTGGCAAGGTGCGCGCGGCTCGATCATTCCCTGGGTCGTTCAGGTCGACAGGTTTGGCGAGGCGCAGGCGGTCGCACCCGCCGATGTCGGCTACACGCCGACCGACCCGCAGGTGGCATTCCATCTCGCACGCTTCATCGAGCAGGTCCGCTCGGTGCCCGACGATGCCATCATCGTCAGGCAGAACTGGCTGCGCGCTTATGATTTTGCGACCGACAGGGGTGCGCTCGCCCTCAACGACTATGCCCGAACCAACGATCCCTTTGCATTGATCGGGCGGGAGCAGGTCAGCGTGGACGTCACCAGCGTCATTCGCGCCTCGCCGACCAGCTTTCGCGTCGCCTGGGCCGAGCGGCGCTACCGCGACGGGAGCCTTGCAGAAAGCAGCCGCTGGACAGCGATCCTGACCATTGTTGTCCAGACGCCGCGCACCCCGGATGCCCTGCGCCGGAACCCGCTCGGCATATTCGTCAACGCCATCAACTGGTCGAAGGAACTTGGATCATGATCAGCAAACTCCCCGTGGCAGGTCGCCGCGTCTTTATTGCCCTTCTCGCCACGGGCACCGCGCTTGCGATGCCTGCACAGGCCGAGACCGCCCCTGCTCCCGAAAACATACTGGCCATCCCAGTGCCGCTGCCGCTTCCCGGCCAGCTCAAACAGTTTCCGCAGGCGTCTCCTCCCCACGCCGCGGGCCGCTCCCGTCCATCCCAGCGTCCCCCTGCGCCCCGGGACCGGGTGGGGGCGGCAAATGATGCCGCGAGGGTCGAGCCCGACAGGACCGGGTTCGTCAATGCGATCCAGCTATTTCCTTATGCCGACGGGGCGCTCTATCAGGTCTATGCCAGACCCGGGAATGTGACCGACATTGCGCTGCAGGAAGGCGAGCAACTGGTCGGGGCCGGCCCGGTTGCAGCCGGCGATACCGTCCGCTGGATGATCGGCGATACTATAAGCGGAACAGGTGCTGCCGCGCGCGTTCATATACTGGTCAAACCCGTACGAGCCGATATCGCGACCAACCTTGTCATCAACACCGACCGGCGCACCTATCATCTCGAACTGCGCGCCAATCCGAGCGTATATATGGCGTCGGTTTCGTGGAGCTACCCGCAGGACGAGCTCATTGCTCTACGGCAGTCGCATGAGGCCGCAACGCGTGCTGCGCCGGTGGCAGCGGGCATGGACCTTGCCAGCCTCAATTTCCGCTATGCGATCGATGGCGACAAACCCGACTGGCGACCACTGCGCGCGTTCGATGACGGGGTGCGCGTGTTCGTCGAGTTTCCCGAAAGCGTAGCACAGGGCGAATTGCCGCCCTTGTTTGTCCTCGGCCCCAAAAATGAAGCCGAGTTGGTCAATTACCGCGTCTCGGGGCGTTATATAATTGTCGACCGGTTGTTTGCGCGGGCCGAGCTCCGGCTTGGCGGGCGCAAGGGACAGGACAAGGTGCGGATCGTCGCTAGCCGGAGGGAACGGTGATGGGATCGCCCGATCCAGACGCATCCGTAGAGGCGCCGCTCGCCGATCCGGAAAGCGCGGTCGAACTGCGCGGGCAGCCACCCCGTGTCATGCGCCTTTCGCGCAAGGCAATCGGTCTTGCTTCGGCCTGCGGCTTTGCACTTGTCGGCGGCGCGTTGATCTATGCCCTACAACCGCAGGGCCGCAGTGATGCGGACGAGCTGTACAATACCGATGGTGTGGCTGTTGCCGATAATCTGGCTGGCGCGCCCAAGGATTACGGTCAGGTGCCCAAACTCGGACCGGCCCTCCCCGGCGACCTTGGCAAGCCGATCCTTGATGCGCAGCGGCGCGGCGATGTCGCGGCGCTGCCGCCGATTGGGCCGCAGCCCGTCGCGCCCAATCCCGCAGTCAGTGCCGCCGAAGCTGTGCAGGCGCGCGCTGCGCAGGAACGCGAAGCCGCGCGCGGCAGTCGTCTGTTTTTTGGCGGTGGGACGGCCAGCAACGCCGGTGCGGGCTTGGTTATCCCGGCTGCATCATCGGACATACCCGATGCGACACAAGCGACGGCGCCGCCAAGCGATGCAGGTCGGCGGCAGGCTTTCCTTGACCGTGCAAGCGACCGGCGCACGGTTTCGACCGAGAGACTTGCCGGGCTAGTATCGCCTTCAATCCTTCAGGCCGGTTCGGTCATTCCCGCCGCGCTCATCACCGGCATCCGCTCGGACCTGCCTGGAATGGTGACGGCACAGGTCACCCAGAATGTATATGACAGCCCGACAGGGCGCATCATCGTCATCCCGCAAGGCTCGCGGCTGATCGGCGGTTATGATGCTGATGTCGCGTTCGGTCAGAGCCGGGTGCTATTGGCGTGGAACCGACTGATCCTGCCCGATGGCCGCTCGATCCTGCTCGAACGCCAGCCCGCGTCCGATCCATCCGGATTTGCGGGGCTACAGGATCGCACCAATTATCATTGGGGGAATGTGCTCAAGGCAGCTCTGATCTCGACATTATTGGGTATTGGGTCTGAGTTAGGTGCAGGCGGCGATGACAGTCTGGTGCGTGCCATCCGCAGGGGATCGCAGGACAGCGTCAACCGGGCTGGCGAGCAGATTGTGAGCCGCGAACTGAATGTGCGCCCGACTCTGACGATCCGCCCCGGTCATCCAGTTCGCGTGCTCGTGACCCGAGACCTGGTGCTGAGCGACGTGCGATGACACGGTTGACACTCGCCGATCTCGCCGACGAAAAGCCCGTACGCCTGACCGTTGAGCTATCGGCTCGGCTGCACCGCGAATTGCTCGCTTATGCGATTGCGATCAATGTTGGCGAACCCAAAGGAGCGCCCACCCCCGAACGGCTGATCCCGCCTATGATCGAGCGATTCATCGCAAACGACAGAAGCTATGCAAAAATGCGGAATTCCAAATCGCAGGCTGGCTGAGCCATGAATATGCAATTCCTGACTTGATGCGAACCACAGCCGGTTATAATAATTTGTATCTGACCGGGTGCCGGTGCGCATGTCCAGGCAATCGCTAAAGGTACCAGTGCACATCCCAATATGTGCTTTCAACGCCCGGTCAACCGACTGAGCCGGAGCCGCATTTATAATCGTTTTATAAAATAGTAACCGTTGCGCGGTGCCTTCATCCTTGGACTGCGGCTGATTGAGTCGCAACTTCAGACGAAGGAGCAGTAAGATGAAAGACGTAGAACTGACGGACGAGGGCATCGTGGACCTCGGCCAGGCATCTGTCGAAACCAAGGGTCAGGCTCTGATCGACAGTGACGGTAGCGGCGGCAAGCAGCGCTTTGTCACCGGCATCGCCGACGACTGATTCCGATGGGGCGCGCGTTGCGCTGCGCGCCCCGTTTGGAGTGCACTTCTATATGATCCGTCTTGATAGCGATGAACTTGCCTGGTGCGAAATCGACGGCGTGCTTGTTTTTCTCGATATCGTAAAAGACCGGTACTTTACGCTCGCCGACGCAGAAAACCAGGCGATGCGTGATCAGTTTGCATTGACCGGCGATGCGCGCTGGCATCAGCCAAGCTGGCTTTCGAAACCACCAGATCTCGCACCTGCACGCACGACATCCGATGCGCTCGACAGCTACCCGTTCAATCTTGCCGGGGTTGCGCGCGCAATGTGGGTGCAGCGGCGCGTTGAGCAGCGCCTCGCAGCACGGGGTTTCGCTGAGATTATTTCTTATTTGCACAAGACGATAAACTCCCGACCCTGCCCCGAACATGTCTCGTCGGAAGTTGCAGGCAAGACGATTGCCGCATTTTCACATAGCCGGCTCATCAGAACTGCGGCCGACCGCTGTCTTCCCCGATCAATAGCTCTCGCGCTTTGCCTAATCGCAAAGGGCGTTCGGGCCCAAGTCGTTATCGGCGTCAAACTCAGACCGTTCGGCGCGCACTGTTGGCTACAGGCTGAAGGCCAGACATTGAACGAAAGTGTCGCTGAGGTTCATCGGTACCAACCGATCCTTGTCATATGAAAGCTATGCGCTTTCTCTTCTCGGTGCCGCGCTCGTGCGGCACCGGAGAGCCTATCGAGCTTCATCATAGTGATCGGCCGAATTTATCGGGAGTCGGACACGCCATCCTGTGGGCAGATCACAACGTGCCAGTGATCGATTTGCACGACCAAGGATTCATCATTGGTGTGCTGTTCTCGCGAGCAAAGGGAGAGCGTCTTTTGTCTCTGCCGGGTGAGGCACCATTATCAGATGGCCCCGAGCCGCTCGCCAAGTGGATCGTGCGCGAATGTTGGGGCGGTTATGCGGGAATATTGCTCGGCCCAGAAAAATCTTCGATTTACATAATTGTCGATCCGTCCGGCTATTGTCCGGTTTACCGGCTCGAAACAGCAACTCACATTCTTTATGCCACTAGTCCCGGGCTCTTTGCAGCGGCTATGGGTGTGCAGCCCTTGGTGTCCTGGGAGGCTTTGCACAACTTCCTGGCCCGGCCCGAATTACGCCAAAGAGGAACATGCCTACAAGGCGTTACAGAAATTGCACCGGGCGAGCTGGTGTCAACTTTCCCAGATCGTTTCGCCAGCAAGCGAATCTGGCGGCCAGAGGACTATATGCCCGACGGCGCGATGACCGACTTCGATGAGGCGGCATCAGGGCTCCGTGAGGTCGCTCTCATGGTGTGTGCCGCTTGGGCAAAGCTTTTTGGCCCGGTTACCGTGGCTGCATCAGGCGGCGTAGATTCGTCGTTAATCTGCGCTGCGCTTGCCGCTGCAGACATGCCTTTCACGTGTACAACCGTTGCAACCTCTGACCCGAGCGGAGATGAGCGCCGGTTTGTCCATCTGCTCGCCGATCATCTTGGCGTTCGATGCATATCGGCAATTTATGATCCCAAGGCTATCGATCCGCTCCGCACGATCTCTATCGGGCTCGCGCGCCCAAGCCGAAAACCATTCATGCAAGCGCTCGACGCTGCGCTAATGTCGGGAGCAGATGAAAGCGGCGCTTCCGTAGTCTTCGATGGCAATATGGGCGACAATCTTTTCTGCTATTTGCATTCAAGCGCGCCCATAATCGACAGATTTCGCTCCGAGGGGTTCAGTCGCGGCGCCTTATCGACGTTCCATGATATGTGTTTGGTGACCGGCTGCGATATTCCAACGATGGCACGCGCGATGGGTCGCCGCATGATGCGACGCAATGCCAGTCCAGCGTGGCCAACTGACCAGCGCTTTCTGGTTCAGGCAGATGGATTACCTGATATCACCGAACCTCTCACGCCTTGGCTGGAAACGTCAGTCGGGATGCATGGCGGCAAACGCGATCATTTGTCGCTAATCATGCATGCACAATTGCATATTCACGGTCTGGCCGATTGCGGCCTTCCGCGCTTTACCCCACTCGCAAGCCAGCCGCTGCTCGAATCTTGCCTCAGCATACCAACCTGGCTGTGGTGTCATGGCGGTGTGAACCGCGCGCTGGCGCGCGCGGCCTTTGCCTCCAGCCTGCCGCGCGAGATCGTTGCGAGAACATCGAAAGCCGGACCCGACAGCTTTATTCAGCGCAGCTTTGAACAGCATCGTAATACAATCCAAGATTTGCTGATGGACGGGTTGCTAGCCCGAAACCACATTATCGACCGTGTGGAGGTCGATGCAGCCTTTCAAAGCAATGCCCGTGCCGACAACGAGATATTGTTAAGGTTAGTCGATCTCGCCGAAGCAGAGAACTGGGCGAGGTCATGGCTCACTTGATGTTCCTGCCTCGCAGCGCAGATTCCTGTCGTTTGGCGCATTCTTCATGGCTTTCCAGCGAACATATTGGTCAGCTTTTGAGGAATCGCAGTTCATCACGCCCATGAGCCAGAACTGGAACCATTCTGTTGAGCGCTCATAAATCGCGAGCCGGTGCGCGGGCTGATATTTGACGTGAGTTTCGCCCTCGAACACGAACATCTCGATGGCCTTGCCGCGACTTCTGAATGTTTCGAGAACATCAAGCCCGCCTTCATATTCGCTGTCTGCGTTCTGGATCAGGATCGGGGTATCAATTCTGTCAGCATTCAGCGTGAGCGACAACGGTTGCCAATGCTCTTCGGCCCCGGGCTCGAAGAATTTAAGGCCGACATCCCTGCCTTGCTGGGTAAACGTTGGACCGGCAGCAAGCGCAAAAACATCAAAGCCCTCGCAGCATGACCCCATCGCAGCAACCTTGAACAACGAAGAGTTGATCAGCGACCACTGTACCGTCGCACCCCCATCACTAAAACCGCTGACGCCCATCTTGTCTTTGTTGATCGTTCCGGTCGCGAGCGCCTGTTGAATAGCGATTTCTAGTGCCGATTGCACACTGCGCCGGTCCGTCCAGTCGGACCGATTTATCCGCATGAATTCCGCTTCGGATTTGGCATCCATCGCAGCCGGCACCGGCTCGGGCCGCCAGAAACTGAGGACAGCGATCCCTTTAGCAGCCAAAAGCTGCACAGGAAATTCATCGCCCGTTCCCCCTCGCAAAAAGCCTATGCTGGCATATTGGACAACAACGAGCGGATGCTTGTCGCCGGGCTTGTGATCGGGCGGCAGGACGAGATCGGCATGGCTTTCAACACCAAAGGCATTGCGAACCGTGACGCGTTGGACGTTCCCAAGTCTGATTTTCTTAAAGTCCGGATTGGGGTCAAAAATGAGCCGCTCCGCTCCCGTATTGGGGTTGATCGCGACGAGTTGCCGCGGCGTTCTCGCATTTTCGCGGGCACAAAGCAGTTCCTTGTCCGCCATCAAGCAGCCGATCAGTTCATTTTCGGTGACCATGACCCGCGTCGGTGCCGTATCACCGACCGTCAATCGCAACAGACTGGTCTGGCCAGCGAGCCAGCTCGATTTCTGCAGACCGTAAAGATGACTGCCGTCGGCTGACCAAAAAAGTTGCCTGGTGCCGCGGCAGGCTTCGTTACATGTGCGCTCGTTGCCATCTGACATTTTCATCGTCACGCCTGACGAACCGAGTAACTGCCCGGGATCGAGAGGGTGAAGCCACGCTGCCGATTTTCCGTCAGGACTCGCCGAAAAATTTCGTGCCCCGGCAGCTATTCCTGCCGATTGATTAGGCCTCAGCAATGCAATCTCGGCATCCGTTGCGAGCCGCGCTAGCCCCGTTTTGGCGTCAACTGTGTGATACACCGTTGTGAGCGGTTCGGTCGGAATTGGGCGGTCGGCCATTTGCGGTGCGAAACGCTCATCAAATAGGAAACCATAATGCGACTCCTTCGCGATGAACTCGGCCTGTTCGCGAATGCCCGGACGCGAGGCAACGACCAGCTTTTTGCCATCTTTGGACCAGGTAAATTCGTCGACATTGTCGGGAAGACTGGTCGCCTTGTACGCAGGTTTCCTGCCGTTCGGATCGGCAAGCCAGACCTGCTGCGTTGGACCAATCTTCTTGAGAAAGCCGATCTTTTGCCAATCAGGTGACCATTGGGGCGTGATGACTTTTGCAAGGCCTGACATGACTGAGACAAAGTTGCGCAGTTCAAAATCGCGGCGGATGAAATCTCCACCCCGATCGCTTTCAACGGCCTTGTCGCTTCCGTGCATCGGAACGACCAGCAAACGCTGGCAATATGCGTTCTGCCGACTGTTGGCACGCCGAAGCAGAAAGGCAACGCGCTTCCCGTCAGGTGAGATGGCGAAGGGACTCTCGGACGGATGCGGGTCTGATCGACCGATATCGCCTAGCTCAACGAGATCGGACGCCGCAATTGGCTTGATGACACGATGATCAGCAGCGCGACTGTCGAACTGCCTGCACGGGTCGGATACCGGTACAGGCAGTTCGGCGGTTGGCACGATCGCACTTGCCAGCACCGCAGCAAGCACGAAGCGCATTACCAGTGCCTCCGAATGCCAATTGCGATGAACCGGCCAATCGGCGAGAAGTTGGTAGAGTCATATGGCGTGTCGGTTGGCCCGGTCGTCCTGATGAGTTCGGGTTTGTCGTTCAATATGTTGTTGATGGTGATCGAAACTGAAAGACCTGCCTCCCCTTTATCATTTGCAATGATCTTGTAGCTGGCACCCATATCTATGGTTGCGCTTGAACCGATCTTGCTGGGGACCGCAAATCGCTCGTCTTTGAGTGCGCCCGTGAAATTGACCGATGACGATAAATTGAGGCCGCCCGTCTGGAAACCTGCGGTCGCGCGGAACCTGTATTCGGGCGGGCTGAAGAGGTTGCCTGCCAGTTCGACCTCTGGCAGATCGGGCGTCAGTTGCTGGCTGCTTTCAAGCCAGCTGGCATCGAGACCGAGGCTCAGCCTATTTCCACCTCCGATGTCGCCGTCCCAAAATACGCGGGCATCTATTCCCCGAATTTTCTGGACGCCCACATTGATATTACGGTTGTCGATCAGCGCCACGACATTTGCCGGATCATAGACACTACCCGAAAAATTTTGCAGTCCGAATTGGGCTTGTGAAATCAGCGCCGCTAGCGTCGCAGCGTTGGGTGAGAAATCGATAAGCGATGCAAAACCAGGGTTGACGAACGCTGCGGCGATCGATCCCGCAATCGGTTGCGCAACCCGGTCGCTGTACCGCGTATCGAAATAGGTCGCCGAAACGGTCAGGCCCTTAATTGTCTTGGGCGTGAATTCGAACCCGGCAGTCCAACTCTTTGCGCGCTCGGGCTCGAGATCAGGGTTGCCACCGCTGGTGTAAAAGACGGTGCTCGCCCCCGAACCCGCGCCAAATGCGATAGCAGGCAACAGATATGCCTCGGATGGGATAAATTGCTGATAGAGCGTCGGCGCTTTGAACGATCGGGCCCAGCTTGCACGCAAGATCAAATCTGAAACTGGCGCGTAGATCAATCCGAGCCTAGGCGTCGCAAGTCGGTCGAGCCCTGGATAATCTTCGTATCGTATAGCCGCGGAAAGACTGAGCTTGTCGATGCCTCGGATATCGAGTTCTGGCGAGACAAAGGGTAGGTAAAGCTCGCCATATGCATAGCGGCTTCGCCGGGTAACATCGAAGTTTTGGGACAATGCTCCGTTCACATACTGGGTATAATCAAGACTATTGTTCCGGAAGCCCGCACCAATCGCCAGTCGTGCACTGCCGCCCCCAAGCGCGAATAAGGGACCTTCGGCTCCTGCCTCGACAGCTGTGACTCCATTGCAGTAACAGCCATCCGTAACCGTCGCGTTACCCGGGATCGGCGAAATGGCTGTCGAATAATGCGTCCGGTCACGCCCAAAAACACCCAGCAGCTTTGCCTGCCATCCTGCACCCAATGCAATCTCGACAGACGGCGCGATCGTGTAGGTTTCGGCTTCAGGCTCTATCGCGAAACGCGTAGTGGTGGTTTGGCTTTCGCTGCGCGATGAGCGGCGCGCGTACAGTGCGTCGATTTTCAGCTCGACTTTGTCGTCAAGTTTTTGATGACCGGCAAACGTAACTGCATGACGTTTGATTGACGGATATAGCGTCGTAACGGGATCGAGCGCCGCGGCATAGTCGCGTTGACGCGCTCTGATCCCCGAGTTGCGCGCATAGTCATAAGCCAAAAGAAAGCCGCCATTGTCCCAATTGGTACCTGCGACAATGTCGGCTTGTTGCCGGAAATAGCCGCCATCGCTGCTCCCACCAAGTTGCGCCGATGTTGCAATGCCTTCAAAATTACGTCGCAGGATGACATTGACAACGCCGGCAACGGCGTCGGATCCGTAAAGCGCTGAGGCACCGTCAGGCACCACTTCGATGCGGTCGATAGCGGCAAGCGGGATTGCCGAGATATCTACGCCGCCAAATGCAGAATCATAAGGCAATCGATGTCCGTTCAGCAATGTAAGAGTGGCGTCTGGACCTAGACCCCGCAGGTTTGCGCTTGCTGCCGAATTTATGTTGTTATTGATCAGCCCTGCCCCTGTTCCGACGCCGGGATTCTGGCCACCACCGAAATTCTGCGGCAACGAGCGGATAGCTTCGCCTAAGTCGATTTGTCCGGCGGCGATTATGGCCTGCTGGTCCAACGTAATCACATCGCTCGCAATTGCTGCACCCCTGATGCGGGATCCTGTCACAACTATATCGGAATCGCCTTCGGCTGGACTTTGTGCTTCTTCGTCTTTTGAGGTCTGTGGCGCCTCTTGGGCTAGACTTGCTTGCGGCAGCGTTCCGGCAACTATGGCTGCGAGCGCGGCGGTCATGAAATGGCATTTACTCGGCATCAACTGCTCCCTGATCATTATCAGGCGGCCCTTTATCGAGCTCGCCTTGCAGGGGATGACGCAGGCCAGCAGAATTACCTTAGTTTCATATGCAACTATTTTTGCTTTTGAGAAAATTGGTCGGATTCAGGGATCACGGTACGGTCGCGCAGGCAGGCTCGGATATGCGCCAACGCCTTCATCATGTGATATTCGACTCCCGCCAGCGATATCCCGAATTCAAGCTGGATCTCCCGATATGCCATCTCATCAAAGCGGTGCATGACGAATATGGCGCGCGTTCGCTCGGGCAATCCACCCAGCGCCAGCGCCAGCGCAGCTTCGAGTTCGTCAGCTTCGAGTTGGTGTTCCTGTTCGGCCGGACAACGCCGTTCGACGGGCTCTGCCGATGCGACGGTAACAATCTTGCAGCGTTGACGGCGCGCTCGGTCGACTAGCAGATTTTGGGCGATCCGGTGTAAGAATGCGCGCGGATTGGCGAGCGTTGTAAGTTGAGGGCTAGTCGCGGCACGCAGGAATACATCCTGAACAAGGTCGTTTGCAATTTCCGGGCCGACCCTTTTGGCAAGGTAACGGGCAAGTCCTGCACTTTCCATTCTGAACATTTGGTCAAGTGGGCAGATGCACCTGGGATGTCTGGCCGAAACGTCGACCATCGACTTTGGCAAACTCTGTATTTGTGACATGAAGCGATCGCATTGGCGCAATCGTCGAAGCCCGGATTTCCAGCCGGGTCGATCGATCTCCATCGCTTTGCCGCCGTTCGGCCCGATTCAGGCTTTGTCCGGCACGGCCGCCCGTCCATTGGCCGGACCGGCGTGTTTAATGCTTGGCGGATTTATCCAGCGCGACCTACGCCAGCTGTCGGTCTGCGCATGGCCATTTTGGCGAATCGTGCAAGATTAGGCAAGCAATGGTTCGCGAAAGACACATAGTAAAATGCGAACAAAACCTAACGCGCAGCAACCGGGACAATTAGTTCCGACATCATTGCTGCCCTGCAGCAGTAATTGGTCAATAGTAATGGTGAGTTTCACTGCGATCTAGGGCAGATTGTTTGGCATTGCCGTTCTTGTCAGGATTGAGCCAGTTGCACGAGTTCCGGAATACTTCCCAGCCGACGGTCATGATATTTTCGCAGAGCAATATTCAAATCACTGGAATTGTCAGTCAGATGGCGCTCCAACTCTTCCATTTCGTGGATGCAGTCGGACAAAAGCTGTGGTTCCCAGCGGCGGACCGCATGCATGCGATCGCCGAGCGAATGCACTATTTCTATTAGGGCTGTATTTGCAGACCGGTGCGCGATGATTCCGAAAAGTGCAGCCACCCGGCCCGCATAATCCTCCACCGATTGTGTTACGTGTGCCAGCGCTCCGATATCGATTGGATTCTGCAACGCAAAATCCAGAAGCATTGCATTGAGGTCTAGCATATCGCGCAACATTTTCTCGCTTATGCGCGGCACCCGGAAACCGTCGCCTGGTTTCATGTCTACCAACCCTTCTCCAGCGAGACGGTTCAGACAGTCTCTGACAGGCGTCATGCTGACCCCGAACTCGTCTGCGAGCCGAAGCGCTTCAAGCCGTTCGCCCGGTCTCCATCTCCCCTGCATCAGGCCACGTTTGAGATCCTGATAGGTCGGTTCGAGAACATGGGCTGGGCTCACACGCTTGCTCGTTGCGCGCGGGCAAAATCACGGACCGCGTCTTGTTGGTCGGGTCGAAGCGCATCTGTGGCGCGCGGAAATGCGGGCACGCTATCCTGCAACAATATAGAGGGGCACTGGCCCTCATAATTGCCGAGATTGGGGCGGTGCTGCGCATAGCCTGCCAGCGCCGCCAATTCCGGCGTGAAGGTCTTTGCAATTGCGGGGGGATATGCCAGCCACGGATTTTCATAAGGCTTGAGCCACCCCAGACTATAGCCGATGACCACTGCCCGCCTGACATCGTCCGACCGGTTTGGACCGGCACCATGAACCGTCGAACCCAGAAAGCAGATAGCCGATCCGGGCGCGCATTCAGCAACGACCGGTTCTCCCAGTTCATCCAGAGAGCTGATCTGCCTACGGTGGGTGCCCGGGTAGATCCTTGTTGCGCCGTTGTCTTTGGTAAACCGCGAAATCGGCCACATGACATTGACCAGATATTCATGCTGGCCCTTGGTGCCACTCCACATGTCATGATCACAATGTGGGAACTGCTCAACTTCGCCCGGATGGATTTCAATGGCCTGCGCCACATTGAGTTGGATGCGCTCGCACGCCCCGCTCAATATGCTGTTTGCAAGACCAAGCACCGTCGGTTCCATCACGAGCCGTGCAGCATGTTCGGACCGGCGGAGCAGGCTGCCGAAGCGCTTCGTACGATAGCCATAAAAATCGCCCTCGCCCAAAGGCGTTTGGATGAAGTCACTTTCGAGATCGGCTTCGAGTGCCGCAAGAACTGATGCAGGAAGCACATCTGGAATTATGCAATAGCCATCGCGATCAAGGTGCGCAGCCCAGGAAATTGGATTTGCGGCGTCCATCATTGCATTGCACCAACATCGGCCAGATGAAAATCCGCCGGGGTGAAAATGCCGGTTTCTTCGAGGTCGTGAGGCGTATCGGCATCGATTTGGATATGAAGCGCGAGCAGGCACTCCCCGTCAATGTAGCGCGGTGGCCCTAACGCCCGACATTTCCACCCGAAATCAGAAATTTGTCGGTACCAGGCCAAATTTGCAACGGCCGTGTAGTCAGTAACGCCCTCTGCCAATGCGTGCTGGACAAGAGCGGTCACCAACTGGTTTCTTGCGATGCGCCGATCCGCGCGGCTCAGCGTTGGCTCTATGCAAAACCTCGTGATCTCGAGGGTCTTGGTGCCAGTGGGGACAGCAGTCTCACACAATGTGGGAAACAAATCGCCCAAAATATGTGCGCGATTTGTGGGGAGCAACCGTGCCGATGCTCTGTGGCTGCCATTATCACCAGTGAGGATGACATAGCTGGCATGCGGCGTATCAAATTGGTCGATTTCGTATCGGTCATCCAGGACCGGCACGTCCCATTTCAGAAGATCGACGAAAACCCGTTTTCGTGCTTCGAACATTTTGCGGACGGCCGCGTCGGAAGACCGCGCAACAGTGGATGTTGTTATGGAGGGCATGATGGTCACCTGTCTTGTTGAAGATGGCAACCATCACACCAGTGCCAGCGACCGCGCGCGATACCAAGAACAGGGTAGGCATGCGTTCAGCAAGTTATTGCTGCGTCCTCTAGCGCAGCCCAGAGACGCCTAATTCAGTGGCATTTTTGCCAGCCGAAGACGTCTCCAAAACCGATCAGACCATCGAAGAGCGCGCTCACGACCAGCGATTGTTTGCAATGCACGTCATACCGCTCGCGCGCCATTTTAAGATGCTGGATTACGGTCTCGGTGCTAATGCCAAGAATGATCGCCGTTTCCAGCGCTGTCTTTCCTCGCGCCGTCCATAAAAGACATTCGCGCTGGCGATCGCTGAGCTTCGCTGCAGACACATTTGCTGCCATTCCGCTCATCTTTAATGCACATGTCAGCGCCAACGTACCTACCAGTTCGGCAACCCCGAGCCATTCTCCGGGTAAGTGGCCCTCGGGCCGGACAACAAACGAACAGGTTCCTCTGGCTGTTCCTGGAAGATGCCGGGGAACGGTGTAACCGTCACCGATGCCGCATTCGCGGCCGACCGCAAGCATTTGGCGGTCTCCGCGGGTCATAGGGATCATGTATTCGATATTTTCCCAGGTGAAGCCTGAAAAGGATTTGTCGCACGCCCGTCTTACGGGGTCCATGCCTCCAAGATCGAAATTTATATACACATTCGCCCAAGCTTCAGGATAATCATGGATCAGGACTTCGGGAGGTTTTTCCATGCTGGTGCGCGCTTCCAGCGAAAGCGCAAAATGATCGAACCCCAGAAACCTCGAAGTCCGTTTCAGTGCTTCTTCAAGTCGTTCGGAAGTTTCTATCTCAACCAGTTCTCTGGCAAACTCCTCGGCAACAGATAATCGCATGCATTGACCGTTCGATGTGGTCCAGCGCTTCCCAATCTGCTGTCCTCCAATCGCCTCGTTGACGCCCTGAAGACCGGTTTCAATCCATCTTGCGGGCCATTGTGCTATTAGCCCGGTCATTCCCAACGAATTTAGTGTTTCAAGTGTGCGAGCGACCGATAATCATATGTTACCAGATAAGGTGGTGATTTGGCTTGCATAAAATAGGATAATCAAAGAAAATCTTGCCGATATTTGCATGTGCGAATTCAGGATTATTTTGTCTGGATTTCAAAGATTGGGACTTCTTGGTCGCATCCGACCCTTAAGCAACCACCGGTAGCCGCCGTCCACCAAAAATCGCGCCTCTTTAATAAGTCGCTGGGTCTGGCGTCTGTATGGTGACGACTTCCATTCTATTGCACGCCCCAGATTTGCGCTCCGGTACACGACAGTTTGGGCAACTTCACGAGTTGTGGCAACACCGCTGTCAGGGCTATGCATGGTATCGAGAATGTTAAGTAAAAGGGTGAGGCGGCGCTTCTGATAAGGTGACGGCCAAAGCAGATCGTTCGATCTTGCATTGCTACTTTGGCGACATGACCAATCGAAGGCCTCAATTGCAGCTAGGCGCGTCCGGACCCATTGATCTTGAGCGACAAGATACCCTCTGCCCGCGGAACACGGATGCAATACAAGGATGCGATGGTGCCTTCTCCCGTCGCCCAGGATTAAATGTCTGCCTTCGCTGGTAGTCCGGTCCTGGAGCCGCTCGTAATGTCGAAGCAAGGAATGGATTGAAGCATCGTCAAGATCACCTGCTGTGTCCTGAACGACAATGACCGATGGCGCGTCAGAGGCAAGCCAGATTGCGGGATGCGCCGGTGCTGGAAGACCAGGTGGAAACGCGAAACTCCAACCCCCAAGATCGTGCCATTTTCATAAAATCTTTTGACTCTAGTTTCGGCTGTATCCCGTTGCACAACCTGACAAATTCCGATTGGTAATGCGCATTACGCCTCAGAAACTCCTGCGCGAAATCAAGAAAATCAAAATCATCAAAGCATCTATTCGCATCTGCTGGCATTGTTCGCACCTCTGCGTTTCAGCGAAGTGCTAAAGAAAATAGCGATGACGTTCCTTACCAAGATCAAGGGGTTGCCATCCCCAGAAGTTGTAAGGCGGCGAGTTTCTCGCAACAGCCTATCAACGGGTCACGGCGAGCTTCCCTGCCCCCAACAAGACAGGACGAGTGCCGATATGCGGTGCTGTTGTTTGCGCAGGTGACCCCGCAGGAGTTTGTCACGCGTGATGTAGCCCGCATTCACGCCGCGCAGCGAGTGGTTCATCAGCAGATGGATGTCGAGTTCGGACACCTCGGCGATCTGTGCAAGGGTGCGGTAGGTTTGCCTGAGGTCGTTGCCCCATTTGGAAAGGACCGTTCGGGCTTCCTTCGTCTCGACAATATGCCCCGTGGCGCTGTCTGCAGGGAAAAGCCAGTAGAAAGACCGCACAGGATACATCTCGCGCCCGGCGCGCAGGGCACGGACCACTGCCTTCATGATCGCGTGTGACATGGGGATGTCGAAGGCCTTCTCTGCGCCGCCTTTCGGCTTGGGTATGTGCAGGATACGGCGTTTGAAATCGATGTGCTCGATCCGGATCGTTTTAAGTGCTGTTGGGCGCGAGCCGGTCAGTAGCGAAAGGAGGTGGAACTCTCGGCGCAGTGGATTCTCGATCTCCGCCAGTTCAGCGAACCAGCTGGGCAAATCCTCTACTCCCATCCCTGTATCGCGCCGATACTCAGGATTCCAATCAACCGCTAATGCCGGATTATAGGCTGGTAAGTCGCGATTGCCTTTCAGCGCGTGATTATAGATGGCCCGAAACGCTTTCATCACGCCATTTGCCGCATAGGGCCCGTTACGGACCGTCAACCGTTCATGGCGCTCGATCACTAGATCGGGCCGCAGCCCCAGTTTGGCGAGCGGCTGATCTAGCCAGTCAGCCAGATGCCGCTCCATATAATCGCTATAGTTTTCGACAGTGCGTTCGGCGCGCCCTTTGCGCATCATATGCGCATCGCGATAACGCTCCCAGGCTCCGCGCAAGGTGATCGCACCATGTGCCACGCGCATCGGCAGCCCTGGCCGCTCGCCGCGTGTGAAACAAACCAGGGCTTCCTTAGCCTTTACTCTCGCATCGCGAGCGGATACGCGCCCGAACTCGCCGAGCTTTTTTTGCGCCGCAAACTCACGAAACCCGTCACGCCAGTGCTCGCCTTGCACCATATAGGTTTTCGTTCGCTTTCCAACACGGACAAAAAAGCCTTTTATCTCTGCGTCGCGGACCTTATATTGACCATCTTGCGCAAACGGCAATTTAGCGATCGCCTTGTCAGTCAGAAGCATCAACTCGCTCATCAAATTCGGACCTTCACACTATGACCTTCACACTGTTTTGGCAGCGTGAATTTTAGTCTGGGATTAGTCTGGGTAAGTGTAGTTTTCAGGTGTGAGTGCGTCACTGCGCAATGCTACCCTAGGACACGCTAACCTGCCGGAAAATCTGGCGAATCCGCGACTCTCCTGTCAAGCGTCAAAGGCCCGGATACAGGAGGCAACCCGCACACTGCGGCTGGGGGTGTGGGGGTCGCAGGTTCGAATCCTGTCGTCCCGACCAATTTTCCAAAAAAATTTGCATCAAACATGTCCGCAACGCGCCAGCGCTGCGGCTTTGCGTTTTTCACTTTCCTACAAATAACCATATTGGTTATTATTGTTGTGAAAGTGAGGACTCGGCAACAATGGCAGATATTGACGCGCTGATTGATGACCTGATTGCCCGTGAAGGCGATTATGTAAATCATCCGGCAGACAGAGGCGGCCCGACCCGTTGGGGCATTACCGAAGCGGTGGCGCGTCGACACGGCTATCATGACAAGATGCGCCAGCTGCCCCGGAACGAAGCGGTCGCGATTTACAAACGCGTCTATTGGCACGCCCCCGGCTTTGCAGATGTTGCCCGAATTGCGCCAAATTTGGCAGCAGAGCTGTTCGATACTGGCGTTAACATGGGCACCGGAACCGCCACGAGCTTTCTGCAGCGCGCATTGAATGCGTTGAACCGGAATGGGCGCGATTATGCGGATATTGCCGTCGATCGCAAAATGGGACCGGCAACGTTGCGGGCACTTTCTGCCTTTTTTGACACACGCGGGGCGTGTGCCGAAAATGTTCTGCTGAAGGCAATGGATGCGTTGCAGGGCGCCCATTATGTCCGGCTGGCC